>ERZ839823.114-NODE-114-length-130556-cov-27.019586_pt1 | contig 130556 bp, 118 predicted proteins | sample MGYA00519862_ERZ839823 | MGnify/ENA primary metagenome ERZ839823 (study PRJEB31850, sample SAMEA3708853) | human gut metagenome | biome: human gut; feature: human-associated habitat; material: faeces | place: China | collected 2014 ...
TTTTTATTTTTCTTTGTTATCTCTCAAACGCGACAACTCTGATATCTTATCATGTTTGTCATTGTTTGTCAACAACTTTTTTCATCATCATGACCACCAACCATCACTCAGCTTCCTGCCAGTGCCTGTATCAGTGTCCTCGTCACGAGTCAGCTTAAATATAATATCACGCAGACAACCTAAAGTCAACAAAAACTTTACATTTTATTTGCAAAAATATAAGCACCACAAGATATTGTTCCCTGGGTGCTTACAAACCACAATTCAATCATAAAAACGAAAGCAGAATCGTCAGTATTAAATTATTTTCATATAGCCATTGCAGAATTTCCGACTGATATACCGCATCAATCACAACACTCCCGGCTTCTGTCGCTGCCCCCATTGCTGCAAACGCAAATACCAGCCATACCAGCAACAGTCCTTTGATCAATCCGGCAATTCCCCCAAGCATATGATTTACTTCTCCTATTACGGGCAGTTTTGCCACCAGATCAATCGCAGTGGCAATCAGGTGAAAGGCGATCACCGTAATCAGCATAACAATAACAAATGCAATCGCTTTCATGGCAAGGGATGATGCTTTTGACGCAATTGTATTATACAGTCCGCTTTGCTCCATCCAGCCATCCGCAAGTTTATGTGTATCCCCTATCTGGTTCCATACGTTTGCCGGCAGTTTCATTCCCAGACCGCTGAGATCTTTCTGCTCCTGCGTGTTTTGTTCTTCTGTACTTTTTTCTTCCCCTGCCACGGCATTTTGCAATTTCTCTTTGCAATTCTTTTCAATTCTGGTATTCAGGCCTGTGTGTTCTGTCATCCAGTCTGCAACATACGGCGTTGCAAACGTAACAAAAACCAGAATCAGTATCCAGGCAGCCATTGAATAAACCACACGCAGGAAACCACGGAAGAATCCCCAGACAATATTTCCGGCAACAAGTAATACAACCAGTATCAATAACCAGTTCATTGTAATCGTACCTCTTCTATTTCTCCGTTTAATACCAATGTATAATTCTGACCATCCGATCCCGACAATACGTTATAAAGCTGCCGGTCAAACGTATAACGGAATTTACGGATGCTGTGTATGGTAAACAATTCACAGTTATAATCATCCCGGACACATATTTCATTATTATCGAGGAGCTCGATTCTGTTGTATGCGATCTCTGTATCATTCTCCATGACCGTTTTACCATTCATGTCATAGACTTTTATGTGCCAGCTGTTTTCTTTTTTGGTATCGCTGTATGAAACACCGACATATTTATTATTATAGAAGACACTCTGTATCCCCCGTTTAAACTTTATCTGTTTTTTCGGCGCAGGTTTTTGTGCTCCGTCAAACCAGATCAGTCCGGCATCGCTGATCGCGAGAAGTTTTCCGGATTCGGTATAAACCAGTTCCGATATCATCGTATTTTTGTAACTGTACGTTCCCACATTGTTGTCGATTTCATTCTGCCCAACCGAACCAAAGTTATAAAAAGTAACCGTGGAACAGGTTTTACCCTTTGTCACGTCGAGCATATCTACTGCCAGTTTCTGCGCATCCGGAGCCAGCGCAATATCTACAGGAAAACTTCCTTTTTCCTGATAAAATTCACCGCTGGCAAGTTCCTGTCCCTTTTTGTCATAAAGCCGTACATACGAGACATCATCCTCCTTCATCAGCACAGCCACCGTTCCCTGACGGGCAACACATACACGTTCAATCGGTGTTGCCGTTTCGATTTTCTTTACCAGTCCGCGTTCCGACATGATATAAATAAATGTCCCTCCACGATCATAAACTGCAAGATACTGTTCACACACGGAAAGTTCCGGCGTAGTCATTTCATAAGACTGATTCCAGATCAGCCGGTCATCTGTATCGTGACACACGATTCCGTCATTATCATATTCCAGTATTTTTCCCTGGAACATCTTATATCCCGTTGCCGCACTGTCCTTTCTCTCCGCCGATGCCTGCACCTCAAATCCTGAATATGTGCGAAGTGCAGACCAAAGTTCTACAAAAATCACTGCTGCTACAACAGTAACGATCACAAGTGCTGTTCTGCGGGCTATTTTATGCCTGTGTCTCCTGATTTTTTCTTCCAGTTCCTCCAGGTCTTCCTGACTTGTCTCTACGGTTTTAAATTCCGTTTTTTCAGCCACCGATTTTTCTCCTTTTCGCTTACGTTTCTATCATTATAGCATTGCAGTCCCCGTTACGGAAGTAATAATTTCTGTCCAACCCTGATATCATCCGAATCTTCCAGATCATTCGCCTTTTCAAGCTCTTTTAATTTTTTCATTGATCCATATGCCTGTTTACAGATTCCGCTCAACGTATCCCCCTGTTGTACCACATAATAATTTTGTGCTTTTTCTACCGCCACAGGTTTTTCTTTTTCCTCGGCCGGCTGTGTGGAAGGAGCCGCTTCCTCTGCCTTTTTCACCGCTCCCGCCGGAACCTCTTCAATCGGTATCAGCTGCATGGGTTCACTGATGGTTTCCGTACTCTTTGCGCTCTCCGTCTGTTCTTCCACTATATTTTTTTCAGTTCCCACCAGGACTTCTGCCGGTTGTGACACATGGCGGATTTTTTCCCCTATCGTCTCCACGGTCTGCTCCAGGCCCGGAATATGAATTCGCTGCTGCCAGATTCCGACCCCGGCCAGAACCAAAAGCAACGCGATTGCAGCAGCCATCGCATACGACGTTGGTTTGCGTTCGCTCTTTGAACTGCTGCATTCTTCTTTTTCGTTCTCTTTCTTGCTCTCCGTCAGAATCTCCGGAAGCATCTGCCGGGTTCCACGTCTCGGCAGTTCAATCGTCACATCCGGGATCCGTATCTCATGCAGTTCCCTTGCATAATAGATATAAAACCCGTTTTTCGGTTGCAGCCGGTTGCCTTTATGCAGATAAAAGTATTCTTCCCCCTCCATACTGTCCATAAGGAAAAGAACCTGATGTGCACCTCCGAACTGTTCTCTGTGGATAGCTTCCAGTTCTGCTGTCAGGCGTGGTGGATATCCTTTACAATCCAACGCCCATCCGACAATAATGGAATTCTCATAAGATCTCTTAATCTCACGGAATACATCCGACCACGCATGTGTTCCCCATCTCGGCAGATTCTGTGAAAACTCCATATCCCTTACCGGAATGGCAGCCTCTACAAAGGTCATATATACACCCTGCTCGCACTCTGTATGCCCCATAAAGATAAACACTCTCCGCTCCTCATAAGTTTCTTCATGCACCCTGGCATACGCTGCATTTTCTATGTAAATCCGATCCCCCTCTGCCGGTGTCCCGATCTGTCTGATATTTTTCAGGTCACGTCCCGGTCCTTCTGCAATATCTATCATATCCTGCCTCCTTATCCGTTTTTCCAGAATATAGTATCACCACCATCCGGTAGAATTTTGGAAAAACCTGACAGGCATGAAAAAAATCGTACGACACTACCGGACATATTTCCAGACTTCAGGCAAAAAAAAGACTGCCATATCCTTCGATACGACAGCCTCCTTTGTACTTGCTGTATTATTTTGCAAAAGCTTTTACTTTTTTGTAAATTCCTTCTGCGTCCAGTTCGTATTTATGAATCAGCTCAACCGCCGGTCCGGATTCTCCAAACCGGTCATTCACGCCGATACGCATCATCTTTGTCGGTGCCTTTTCACACAATACTTCCGCTACTGCGCTTCCAAGTCCACCGATTACGGAATGTTCCTCAACGGTTACGACTTTCTTCGTCTTTGTTGCAGATGCAACAACCAGTTCCTCGTCAATCGGCTTGATGGTATGGATATTGATTACTTCTGCAGAAATTCCATCTTTCTCCAGCATCTTTGCAGCTTCTAAGGACTCTGACACTTCCAGTCCTGTCGCAAAAATGGTTACATCCGTACCTTCTTTTAATACGATTCCTTTTCCGATCTCAAACTTGTAATCCTCTCTGTCATTGATCACCGGCACTGCCAGACGTCCAAACCGAAGATACACCGGTCCCACATGATCATATGCTGCATGTACTGCTGCGCGTGCTTCCACGTCATCCGACGGGTTGATCACTACCATACCAGGAATCTCACGCATCAGAGCCAGATCCTCCAGGCACTGATGGGTAGCTCCGTCTTCTCCAACCGAAATTCCTGCATGGGTAGCTCCGATCTTTACATTCAGATGCGGATATCCGATGGAGTTGCGAACCTGCTCATAGTTACGTCCGGCTGCAAACATTGCAAAAGAACTGATAAACGGAACTTTCCCACAGGTAGATAATCCTGCAGCAATACCTGTCATGTTGCACTCTGCGATACCGCAGTCCCAATGGCGCTCCGGAAATTCTTTCTGGAAAATACAGGTTTTGGTAGCACCTGCCAGATCTGCGTCGAGCACGATGAGATTCTCATGCTCTTTTCCAAGTTCTACCAATGCGTTTCCATAGCTGTCTCTGGTTGCAATTTTCTTTACTTCTGACATAATGCTTCACCTGCTTTCTCAAGATCTTTCATAGCGATTTCGTACTGCTCGTCATTCGGAGCTTTTCCATGCCATCCGGCTTCATTCTCCATAAAGGAAACTCCCTTTCCTTTGATGGTCTTTGCAATAATGGCAGTCGGCTGACCTTTGGTCTTCTTCGCTTCCTCAAATGCTGCACGAATCTGGTCGAAATCATTTCCGTCAATCACGATCGTATGGAAATTAAATGCCTCAAACTTCTTATCAATCGGATACGGAGAACATACTTTGTCAATCTCCCCATCAATCTGCAGATTATTATTGTCTACAATCACTACCAGATTGTCCAGCTTCCGGTGTCCTGCCCACATAGCAGCCTCCCAGATCTGTCCCTCCTGAATCTCACCATCTCCGGTTAATGTGTATACACGGTAATCCTTGTTATCAAATTTTCCGGCTGCAGCCATACCAACCGCTGTGGAAACGCCCTGTCCCAAAGATCCACTGGACATATCAACACCCGGAATATGCTTCATATCCGGATGGCCCTGCAGATAGGAACCTGTGTGACGCAGAGTTACCAGATCTTCTTTTGGGAAAAATCCACGCTCCGCAAGTGTGGAATAATAAGCCGGTGCCACATGTCCTTTGGATAATACAAACCGGTCCCTTCCCTCCATCTTCGGATTCTTTGGATCAATGTTCATTTCTTCGAAATACAGATACGTAAAAATATCTGCAGAAGACAAAGATCCACCCGGATGGCCAGATTTTGCGCTATGCACTGCAGTTACAATGCTCTTGCGGATTTCATTCGCAAGTTTTTCCAATTCTAAATTATTCATTATTTATTCTTTCCTCCTCTTAAAATGGTGGTGTATTATAATTCCGTTCTTCCCTGCAATGCCCGCAGGAGAGTCACTTCGTCAATATATTCCAGATCTCCGCCAACCGGTACTCCACTGGCAATCCGTGTCACTTTAATCCCGGTCGGCTTGATCAGTTTACTGATATACATGGCTGTCGTCTCGCCTTCTAAGCTGGAATTTGTAGCAATAATCACTTCATCCACATCCTGCTCCAGACGAACCATGAGTTCTTTTAAGCGGATATCGTTCGGTCCAATTCCAAGCATTGGGGAAATAGCACCGTGCAGCACATGATAGACTCCATTGTATTTTCCGGTCTTTTCATATGCAACCAGATCACGGGTATTCTCCACTACCATAATCGTCTTGTGATCTCTGGAAGTATCACTGCAGATCGGACAGATTTCCTGATCTGTCAGGTTAAAACAGCACTTACAGTATTTTACGTTTTTCTTTGCCGAAACAATCGCCGAGGCCAGTGCATCCACGTGGTCCTGCGGCATATTTAAAATATGAAATGCCAGCCGCTGCGCAGATTTGGCTCCGATTCCGGGAAGTGCAGACAATTCCTCAATCAATTTCGCAATCTCATGACTGTAATAATCCATATTTAGAACGGAAGTCCTCCGCCCAATGCACCGGTAATCTGTGACATGGACTGCTGGGAAGCTTCATCGATTTTACGCATTGCCTCGTTGGTTGCTGCCATGATGAGATCCTCAAGCATCTCAATATCATCCGGATCTACGACTTCCTCTGCAAGTTTTACCTTTGTCACCTCATGCTTGCCGGAAACGGTCACTTCTACCGCTCCACCGCCTGCTGTGGCTGTCACTTCCTGCTCCTCTAAGTTCTTCTGCGCTTCTTCCATCTGCTTTTGCATCTTCTGCGCCTGCTTCATAATATTTGCCATATTTCCCGGCATACCGCCAGGGAATCCACCTCTTTTTGCCATGTGGGGGTCCTCCTGCTATTTCATTTTCTCTGATGATTCAGAGTTGTCTTGTATTATCATACCATTAGAAGTTTTCTTCCTCAATATCAAAATTGATTAATTGACGCAAATCCGGTACGGTATTGGCCGCACTGCGCCCGCCTTCATTTAAGCGAAGCTGTACTTCCACCTGCTTTGCGCACCGCTGTGTGATCATTTCTTTCAAATGGTCAATACACCCTGCCTTATTGTCATTCAGATAGGCAAATGCATTGGCATCATCAAACATCAGAAGTAATTCTCCTGCGGGTCCGAGTGTCGGCACCGCCTGATTTAAATACTGTCTGGTGATACCCCCCATCTCCGAAATGACCGACCGCCAGTTGTTCATCACCTGTTTAATGTCCTCCGGAATGGCTTTGGGAAGCTGTGTTTTCTCCGGTGTCTGTGCCACTGGAGCCTGCGTGCCACCTGCTGCCGGAACTGCTGCACTCTGTGGTGCCGCCGAAACAAATGCCCCGCTTTCTAATTTCTGCTCCATATCATCCATACGCTCATTGAGTGCCGACAGATCTTTTTCCATCTGCGGACGGCAAAGCTTGATAATTGCAATCTCCAGCAGAATGCGCTTCTGTGCCGCATACCGGATCTGGCTGGACAGTTCCGAGAAAATCCGGATATACCGGATCAGTGTTTCCGGCTCCACCATCTGTGCCTCTTCTTTCAGGGCTGCCAGATGATCTGCCGACATATCCAGCACTTCCTCCATGTCATCCGCACTCTGGATGAGCAAAAGATTTCTCATGTACCAGGTAAAATCGTTCACCATCTGTCCCAGTTCCCGTCCCTGATCCACCAAATGATCCACCGTCCGGATGGCACCGGTCACATCTTTTGCCAGCACCTGGCGCAACAGTGCGGAAAACACTTCCGTATCCACTGCACCGAGCACTTCCAGCACATTTTCATAGGTGAGTTTTTCCCCCAGATGAAAAGCAATACACTGGTCGAGCAGACTCAGCGCATCACGCATCGAACCGTCCCCGGCTTTTGCCACATAACGCAGTGCGCGCTCCTCGACATCCACCTGTTCGGTACGCATCAGTTCTGCCAGACGATCGGTAATGGTATCAATGGAAATCCGGTGAAAATCATATCTCTGGCAACGGGACAGAATTGTAATCGGGATCTTGTGTGCTTCCGTTGTCGCAAGAATAAAAATCACATATGCCGGCGGCTCCTCCAGCGTCTTGAGCAGCGCGTTGAATGCGCCTGCCGACAGCATATGCACCTCATCAATAATGTAAACCTTGTATTTTCCCTCTGTCGGGCGATAAGATACTTCTTCCCGAATCTGACGGATATTGTCGACACCATTGTTGGAAGCCGCATCAATCTCTATGACATTCATAGAAGTCCCAGCGGCAATACCCTGACATGCAGGGCATTTTCCACAGGGACTTCCGTCTACCGGGTGTTCACAATTTACTGCTTTTGCAAAAATCTTTGCGACTGTGGTTTTTCCGGTACCCCGGGTACCGCAAAACAAATAAGCATGTCCTATGCGATCGGCTTTGATCTGGTTCTTTAATGTTGTAACAATGTGTTCCTGTCCTTTGACATCTTCGAATTCCTGCGGACGGAACTTACGGTATAAAGCCGTGTAAGACATTTTTCTTCTCCTTTTTGCCGGATATCAGGAAATTTAATCTCCAAAACTGATACCGATCCGTTTTGCCTCCTGAATCATCTGACTATCCGGATCTACCGTCTTTAATTTGCCGGCTACATCTTCCAATGGCACACATTTGGTCTTGTTGTTGATCATCGCGATCATGTAACCAAACTTTCCATCCATGATGGCTTTGGCTGCCGCGGAACCCAGCCGTGTACATAACACTCTGTCGTATGGGCACGGACTTCCTCCACGCTGTGTATGGCCCGGAACTGCCACCCGGACTTCCACACCACACTTCTCCTGAATCTGATCTGCAATCTCATAAGAAACCGACGGATACTTACGGGATGCTACCTTTGCCTTGTACTGTTTCTTGGAAAGCTCTGCATCTTCTTTGGAGATTGCGCCCTCCGCAACAGCAAGAATCGTAAAGCCTTTTCCGTCTTTTGTACGCTTATGAATCGCATCCACGACCTTATCAATATCATACGGAATCTCCGGGAGCAGAATAATGTCGGCACCGCCTGCCACTCCTGCATACAGGGTAAGCCATCCTACTTTGTGTCCCATCACCTCTACAATAAATACACGGTTGTGGGAAGCAGCCGTTGTATGGATGCAATCGATGGTCTCTGTCGCTATATTAATTGCACTCTGAAAACCGAATGTAACATCTGTTCCGTAAATATCATTGTCAATGGTCTTTGGAAGATGAATAATATTGAGTCCTTCCTCGCGAAGCAGATTGGCCGTCTTCTGTGTACCGTTACCACCTAAGATAACCAGACAGTCGAGTCCGAGCTTACGGTATGTGGACTTCATCGCCTCTACCTTATCCAGACCGTTTTCATCCGGCACACGCATCTGTTTGAATGGCTGACGGGAAGATCCGAGAATCGTTCCACCTCTGGTAAGGATTCCGGAAAAATCCGAGGCTGTAAGAATTCTGTACTGTTCATAGATCAGCCCTTTGTACCCATTTTCAAATCCATAAATCTCCAGTTCGTCTACATTCGTAGTAAGTCCTTTTACAACACCACGCATGGCTGCATTTAAAGCCTGGCAGTCTCCGCCGCTGGTAAGCATTCCGATCTTCATCATGCACGTTTCCTCCTGCATATTCTCTTATTGTGTACAAAATGTTTTTTCGCATACACATTTATATTATAGTATAATTTTTGTTCATTCACAAGATAAGCGACTTGAAAAATGTATGTAAATTCTGTATACTATGTAAGGAGCACATCGCATGAAAGTTCCGCTCCGCGGAAGCGATGTACGTAGGAAATTCATCGGAGATGAATTTCAAGGGAGAGTTGTCCGAGAGGTCGAAGGTGCCGCACTCGAAATGCGGTTTGCGTCGAATAGACGCAACGTGGGTTCGAATCCCATGCTCTCCGTTTCATAAAAACAGCGCCCTGCCAAATCGACAAAGGCGCTGTTTTTGTATCGACTTATCTTTCATGCCGACCACGATTATTATTTCCGCGGCGATCGGTCATATCGCGCTTTTCACGGGAATCACGGTTCCGACGGTCCCGTGCGTCATATGCCCGGTTCCCTTCCGCACGGTTTCCATGCTCTGCGTCACTGTTTCGGCCGGACGCTGTCCGTTCTTTTTTGCGGCCGATATATACGTTCCATTTCATATAGGCTTCCTGCGCATTACGGGATTTGTAAATTACGCTGCGTTCTTCGCCTACAATATCGGTAATGCTGTACCAGCCTTTGTCATACTGGAATTCCGCTGTCTTTCCTTCAAGTTCTTTATTTCCAAGTACAAATTTATGTATTGCCTGCTGTGGCTGCTGCTGTGCCATCCTATCCCTCCTTTTTTCCTAATACATACTCCACGGCCTGTCTCAGTTTTTCATCTTTTTTCATTTCTTCCGTTCCCTGAAGTGCCTCTGCCTCTTCCCTGGTAAACAACTCCCGCAGTTTAACCTGATGGTTTTCTACCGGAATATAAGATACTCTGGATTTGTCGAATACCGGGCGCAGCACATAGTACGGAATTTTGCGCTCCCTGCGTGATGCGGAAAGCGAAACAATATTTTCTACCTGACAGACTCCCTGTGTTTCACTGTATATGATCTGTTTTTTTTCAAACATTCTGTCACCTCTGAAAAAGATAAAATTATCATATCACAAGAAAAAAGTTTTGACAAATGCTCCAAAACATTTTACGCTTGTCCCATGGAGGAAATTGCATATGTGGATTCTATTTGCATTTGGGTCAGCTCTGTTCGCCGGACTGACTTCCATACTGGCGAAATGCGGTATCAAAAATACCGATTCCAATGCAGCTACGGCGATCCGTACCATTATTGTACTTATTTTTTCATGGATCATGGTATTTCTGGTCGGGGCACAACACGGCATCGGAAGTGTTTCTGCCAAAACCTGGACATTTCTGATCCTGTCGGGACTTGCCACCGGCGCTTCCTGGCTGTGCTATTTCCGTGCACTGCAGATCGGAGATGTGGATAAGGTGGTCCCGGTCGATAAATCAAGTGCCATCCTCTCCATTCTTCTCGCTTTTCTCTTCCTGCATGAGAGCATCAGCCCACTGAAACTTCTGTGCGTGGTGCTGATCGGCGCGGGAACCTACCTGATGATCACAAAAAAGGAAACCTCTTCTGAGAATTCCGGGAAAAAAGGCTGGAGATGGTTCTTCTACGCGCTTGGCTCTGCCGTCTTTGCCAGCCTGACTTCTATTCTGGGAAAAGTCGGCATTGAAAACATTGATTCCAATCTGGGAACAGCCATCCGTACCATCGTTGTGCTGATCATGGCATGGATTGTCGTGTTTGTCACGAAAAAGCAGGACAGTGTGCGCACGATTGATCACAGGGAACTTGGCTTTATCTGCCTGTCCGGACTTGCCACCGGTGCTTCCTGGCTGTGCTATTACCGTGCGCTGCAGGATGGTCTGGCAAGTGTCGTTGTGCCGATCGATAAGCTGAGTATTCTGGTTACCATTCTGTTTTCTTATCTTGTATTTCATGAGAAACTTGGAAAAAAAGAAGCCGGGGGTCTGGTACTGATTGTGGCGGGAACGCTTGGGATGCTGGTGTAGTATCCATTGCTATGCCCTTCAGGCGCACCAACCAGACAATATTTACCAGATCATTCCACAATCAACACTGTCTTTGCCTTTTTCATATAGTATACCCTATCCTTAAATGATTGAAAAGCAGGCTTTTCAATCATTTATCTCCATCAGTTCCTGAGGTTTGCAACACAACACCTGCGAAAGTTTAATAACATACTCCGCCTGCGCTTTGTTAATGTCTTTCCTCCGTTGTTCATACTGCTGAATCGTCTTGACGGGAATCCCTGTTTCCTCCGCAAGCTGGCTCTGACTGAGTCCGGCTCTTTTCCGTAACAACTTCAGATAACTTTCTACCCTGTTCTGCTGAGCAATCTCTCTTAATTTTTGCACTCCCTGCGTAATATCCATCTCATGATATGGATGATATAAATCACGAATTTTCTCAACTGGGACTTCTTTTTGTATCACCGCAAAGGTTTTCCCACTTATCCATTGATAATATGCCAACAACCATCCAGTCCAATATTCCGGGCTTTTTTCAAAATAATATCCCGGCGCAACAATTTCGTCATCCGGCACATCCATCACACGAATGGCCAGCTCTGCCCCTGACATTCCCGCAATTACAAATGGGTCTCCTTTTGAAAAACGCTCACTGTATGAAGATTCTGTAAAAAGCCGATAATACTCGTTCAACTCATATCCACAATCATATACAGCATAATTGAGCATCTCGCCCAGTACACGCTGTGCAATTCTTAAATATACTTTATCGTAAGAATAAATCATCGCTTTTCATCTCCTCGTCAATGATTCTGGAAATATACAATTCCCCCCTGTGATAGGTTTCCTTTTCCATGACCTTATATCCGTTTCTGGCATTCCGGTCCCGCAACATCTTTTTCGAATACCACTCGGCAGAAGGGACGTGTTCTTTCGCTATAAATTTAAGATGCTGAAATGCCTTTTCCGTTTTAAGGCAGTACTGCTCTCCAAGGCTTCCCAACTGCATAGCTTTCCCTAATTGCTCGTACGATATAACACCGCTGATGAAATCCCTTGCATAAGAAAAATAACTGTCATCTGCACGATATCCTATAATTACATCCACTCCTGCTAATGGAACTGGAAAACAATCGGTAATGTACCGTTTTGCCTCCCTTTCCAGCGGTGTTGCCAATACAAACGCGCGGTTATTCAACAAAAGCCCCATCCAATGTAACAAGGTAAAGCTGCCATCATTTATATTTAAAATATGCAGGCCATTTGTCTCTATCTCATATTCATTAACATATCCGTCTTTTTCCTCCGATACCGCCCATTCCTTTGCCAAGGCAATATCTTCGGTACAGTAGAAGCCCTGTCCATAATCATTGTGTTTTTTTCCAACTCCATATATCGGAGTTTCAATTATATGATCCGATCCATGAAATAATTGCTTTTTCAATAAAAAATCCTCCTTTAGGCGTATTTCTATTATACGTCTGTGGGAGGATATTTGTAAATAGCATTTATTTTTTCATATTTTCTAATCTTTTCTCTGCAGGCTCATATCCCCCACATCTGTTGTAATACTGCTCGGCCTTTGTCATCTGCCCCAGACACTCGTAGATCACACCAATATTATAGCAGGCAAGATAAGAATTAACTCCCCTGGCACGTCCCTCCGGCATCTTTAACGCCTTTTTAAATTCTTCCACTGCAGCCTCAAACATTTCATTGTTCATATAAATGAGTCCCATCAGGAATTTAAAATCCGCAGTATTTCCAAATTCATCATAAATATTTTCCAGAAACAGTGCATGGTCTGCCTGTCCCGAATTCAATAATGCATAACCATATGTCTCTACCATATCGATCACATATTCCAGTCTGGGATTCAGATCAAAATACAATCCACAGTCAAAATAAGCACATGCCTTCGTATACTCCGCAGCCATATAATAACTTTTTGCCAACTGATACAAAACATACGGAATGCGGGTATCCTCCTGAAACTTTGCCGCCAATGAATCATTCGCTTTCATACAATCTACAATCTTTGTAAGACAATCCTTCTGCCCGGTTTCGCCCAGAACAGACTGTGTCAGCCCCTGCAGTTCCTGATTCAGGAGTTCAATATTACGTCTCGCTTTTTTCTTTCGTTCTTTCTCCGGCAGATCGTATCCACTGTGCAATATGGTCACCGGTGCCTGATAGGTTTCGTAATCCTCACTTCCATCCAGCGCCACTACCTGCTCATGAATTCTGCCTTCGTAATGAAACCTCTTTCGTGAGAAAATGCGGTTGATCCACTCCCGGTTTTCCGGTTTCTGTTCATTGTGCTCAAAGGTATTTCTGCGCTTTATTCTTCCTACTTTATCCGGATTTTTCCGAATCATCTGTTCCAGCGCAGGAATATCTATCTGATCGAGATATTCATCGCTGTCTATGACCATAACCATATCGTTGGAGGCTTTGGAGATGGCATAATTTTTTGCGGCGGCAAAATCATTGCACCAGGTGAAGTGCTCCAACTGGACATTTTTCATCTGTTCGATGGGGACTAGGTTTATTTATCGAAAGAACTGCTAATTACCACAAAATATGAATTTTTCAAGGTGCTATAGATAATAGTGGGTATCGAGACATTATGTTTTGACCCCAACATCCATTTATTGTTTTATAAAATACCCTATACACAGCTTATTGCCCCAAACAAATACTTGTGAATGTCACCTGATCTGTTCAAATTCCAGATTTAAATACCACTTTTATTTGTTCCACCACAAAGCGAATATCATCATCTGTGATCTGTGTGCTGCTTGGAATATTTAAAATACAACTGCTATAGTACGGTGCTTTTTCCATCTCATAAGCAATCGCATCCTGATACGGAAGCTGCTCATGAATCAGTCCCCAGATCGCCCGGGTCTGCACACCGCGCTCCTGAAGCGTTGTAATCACATCTCTCATGTTTTTTCCCTGTAGTTTTTCCATATCCAGCTTCAAAGAATAAAACCACTGGTTCGAGGAAGTCCCCTCACGAAATGAAAGCAGTGTTCCACCCGAAAACTCCTGCAACAATTGTTGATACAGCCCATAATTTTTCTGCTTACGGTGGATAAATTCTGGAAGTTCCTCCATCTGTGCCACACCAAGTGCTGCCTGTAAATTCGTCATGCGGTAATTGTATCCCACTTCGTTGTGGATGTAAAAATGCGGATCATCCTTTGCCTGTGTGGAAAGATATTTCAGATGCTCCACTTCTGTGGGATCTTTTGCCGTCACAGCACCGCCGCCACCGGTTGTAATAATCTTGTTTCCATTAAAAGAATACGCCCCAAAATGGCCAATAGTTCCGGCAAATTTTCCGGCATAACGCCCCTTCGTATATTGTGTGCCGAGTGCTTCTGTCGCATCCTCGATCACTTTCAGGTGAAACTCCTGTGCGATATTCATGATGGCTTCCATATCTGCCATATTTCCAAACACATGCACAACTACGATGGCTTTTACGGTTTTTCCGGTAGCTTTATGCTTTAACTGTCCGTCCTCTGTCACACACTCATTTTCGCAGAAACGGCGCAGTTTCTGCGGATCCATGCACAAACTGTCATCACAGTCCATAAACACCGGCTCCGCGAACTGATAGCGCACCGGATTCACTGCCGCGATAAAGGTAAGCGTTGGAACAATCACCATATCTCCCGGCTGCACCCCACAAGCAATCAAAGACAGATGAAGAGCCGAAGTTCCGCTCTGCACTGCCGCTGTTTTCTTCACCTGTAAAAACTCTGCCAGTTTTTCTTCCAGCTCTGTGATGTATGCACCACCGGTGGAAACCCATCCCTGATCCAGTGCATCATCTACATATTTTCGCTCATTTCCCTCAAAATTCGGAATCGATAAAGGTACAAATCGTCCCATTTTGCTCCCTCTTTTCTTAAAATTACAACTTACACATTATAAATGTCTGTCTTATATGCATCCATATGCTGACGAGTCCATGCAATCGTCTCTGCAATTCCCTGCTCGAATGTATACTGCTGCTTCCAGTCGGTCAGCTCCTTGATTTTTGCGTTGCAGCCGAGCAAACGGTTGACCTCACTCTTTTCCGGTCGAAGGCGCTGCTCGTCACACACAATATGTGCATTCGGATTGACCTGGGAAATAATCTCCTGTGCCAGATCTCCGATCGAAATCTCCTGTTGGGTAGCAATATTGATTTCCTGTCCAATTGTCTTGTCTGACTCTGCGATTGCAATAAAGCCTGCCGCGGTATCTTTTACGTAGTTAAAATCGCGCGTTGGTGTCAGGGAACCAAGTTTAATCGCCTCTTTTCCTGCCAGAAGCTGTGAAATAATCGTTGGAATCACTGCACGCGCAGACTGTCTTGGACCATAAGTGTTGAACGGACGGACAATTGCAACCGGAAGATTAAAGCTGCGGTAAAAGCTTTCTGCCAGACGATCTGCTCCGATTTTTGTCGCGGAATACGGAGACTGTCCCTGAAATGGATGCTTTTCGTCAATCGGGACATATTGTGCGGTGCCATATACTTCCGAAGTCGATGTCACCATGATTTTTTCCGTGCCAAGATCGCGTGCCGCCTGCAGCACATTTAACGTTCCCTTGATGTTTGTATCCACATAGGAATCCGGCGAATGATAACTGAACGGAATCGCAATCAATGCTGCCAGATGAAAGACCTGATCCACACCCTTCATCGCAGTGCGCACACCGTTCGGATCCCGCACATCCCCGGCAAAAATTTCAATCTGGTCAAGTTTTTCCTTTGGCAGTGTATCCAGCCAGCCCCAGTTGTTGAAAGAATTGTAATATACAAATGCTTTTACGTCATAGCCTTTTTCCAGAAGGCTCTCGGTCAGATGGCTTCCGATAAAACCGTCTGCTCCGGTTACTAATACTTTTTTCATTGCTCTATATGTCCTTTCTGTTTCCAATTGTTACTCAGATTTCAAATTCAGTTTTTCTTCCATACGGTGCATTTCCTCAAACTCACCCATATCCAGGAAGGAATCCTCGCTAATCGGATACATTCCCACCCGGCGGTTTTCTGCCAAAAGCTTGTCTGCCAGATCCGTCATATGAAAAAAAGTATCCTCCGGGATCTCTTTTTTCAGTGCCGGATTTAAAATGTACATGCCGGTATTAACAAAATACGAAAGTTTCGGCTTTTCTTCCATGGACTGGACGGCTCCGTTTTCACTGGAATGAATAACCCCATACGGAACTTCGATATTTTTGAGTGCCGTGACAATCGTAAGTTCATTTCCCGCCTCTTTATGATAGCGGTAAATATCTTCATAATCCGCATGAATCAAAATGTCACAGTTGGTCACAATAAACGGCCGGGAAAACTCCTCTTTGATCAACTGTAAACTTCCCGCTGTGCCAAGTGGTTTATCCTCCTCGACATATTCAAGAGAATAGTTTTTTGAAATCTCGGAGAAATAGGAGCGAATCATATTTTTGCGGTAATTGACTGTCGCATAAAACTGTGTCGTTCCAAACTCACAGAATTTCCCGATGATCCGCTCCATGATCGGAATATCTCCAATCGGGATCAGCGGTTTCGGAAGAATTTTGGTATACGGATATAAACGTGTTCCTTTTCCGCCCGCCATAATCACGACCGGAACCTCTTTTAAAATCCCCTGCGGTTTTTTCTTTTTTGCCACCTGCTCATCCCGGAACAAAATGTCAGATACCGCGCCTTTTGTGGTGACAACCGGAAGCGCCGTGATGGAATGCTGCACCATAACCTCATGTGCTTTTGCATGCTCTTTCCTGGAAATTCTCTTAGGTTCGGTATTCATCAGACCGGATACCGGAGCTTTCAGTTCTCCCGTGCGGATCAGCCAGCGGCGGATATCTCCATCCGTGACAACACCAAGCAGTTTCTGCTGCTCATTGGTCACAAATAAAATACCCCTGGCATTACGGTCGATGCGCTGCATCGCTTCCACAACCGTACTGTCCGGGGATATTAAAAATAACGCTAACTGCTCTGTCTTCATATGGGAACCTCCATGTTTCTTCTTTCGTTTTCTCCAAGAAAACGTTCTCTTTTTCTATCTTCCATGATAGACCTGTTATATATATCGACCAGTGTGAAAAAATGTTAAGAGGATGCCCTCATAATTGTCTCCGCAATCTGGAAATCCAGTGCAGTGTCGATGTCGATGGATTTCTCTCTGGACATTTCAAATCCATAACAATAATCTGCATAAAAGTTATAATCTGCATTGATTATTTTTTTTGCATCTATTAAATATATAGCTCCGTTTTCTCTGTAATATTTTTCCAACTCCTGCCGTCTTACATAATTATATGGAGAAGTTGCCATTTCATCCATTAACTTTTCATTTCCGAGTCTGAAACACCATTGAACCGGATGTTCAACTTCTGTAATTGATACAACATTATGAATATGTGCAGTTTGTATTTTCTGAAAAGCTTCTTGTATATCATCTGCATCTCTCAATGGAGATGTAGGCTGTAATAATGCTACATAATCAAACTCTTTTCCTAATTCTTTATATCTAGTTAAGACTTCTCTAACCGTGTCCCATGTGCTTGCGTTATCCTGTGCCATTTCATCTGATCTTAAAAATGGCACATTGGCGCCAAATTTTTTTGCTATTTCGGCATATTGGAGAGAATCTGTTGAAACCATAATCTCATCAAAACAGCAAGACTCTATAGCAGCCTTAATAGTATAACCCATTAAAGGAAATCCATTTAACTCTTTTATATTTTTATTTGGTAACCCTTTCGAACCGCTACGTGCCGGTATTAGTGCTAAATTTTTCATATATTTTTTCACCTCTCAATAATAATTCCTTCATCTACATCATAATTTTGATTAGCCGGCATTCCAACCACAACATCCCATTTATTTGCTAGGACTCCAATTGCACTTCTTTTTACACATATAGCACTCTCATTTATAATTTCACCTTTTTTAATTGGCCTTTTGGCCACGATTCTTTTTAAAACGACCTTTGAAATTTCTTTTTCAGCATCTGTTGGTTCCTTAATTCCATTTCCTAATGCCTGTTCTATATTTCTTATTTTATGTACCATATTTTTAAATTCAGATGGCTCCATACTGGCAAGATGATCAGGTCCACTCATTTTTCTATTTAAAGTAAAATGTTTTTCAATAATTTTTGCACCCATAGCCACCGCTGCAATAGGTACCTCAACTCCAAGTGTATGATCTGAATACCCAACCGTCAAACCAAATTCGTTCTTTAAAGTTTCCATTGCCTTTAGATTTACGTTTTCAAATGGACAAGGATAGCTGGTAGTACAATGCATTAAAGCAATACTATTTTTTTCACCGCTCTCCATAACAGCTTGTAATGAAAGATGTATATCTAACAAATTACTCATCCCTGTACTCATTATTACGGGCATTTTTTTGGATCCGACATAACGTAAAAAAGGAATATTTCCAATATCTCCAGACCCTATTTTAATAAAAGGAATTCCTAAATTTATTAAAAAATCAAGACTTTCGGGTTCATCCGCTGTAGAGGCAAATTGAATCCCTATTTTATCGCAGTAATTTTTTATATCCGCAAATTCATCAAACGAAAGTTCTAATTTTTTTAACATATCATATTGATTTTGGTTATTATTGGTATTCTTTATTTGATAATCAGCTTGCTTGACTGATTTTGTAATTATACTCTCTGTAATCCACGTTTGAAATTTTACCACATCTGCCCCTGCTTCTTTTGCAGCTAAACATAATTTCTTAGCTATATTTACATCTCCATTATGATTTACCCCTGCTTCTGCAATAATGTAAGTATGATCATCATTCCATTCAATCATTATAGTCCCCTCTTAACTCTGTTTTTTTAGTAATAATAACATCATCATACATAATCATTAACACATCTTCATCATATTCTCCTATTTGAGAAATATTTTCCTTATGATCAATATTATTTGCTATCATTTTAGGAAAATCTACTCCTGCTCCATATGCATGCAAATATGCTCCTCCAAATCTAGGATTAATTTCATTAAGGTAATATGTTCCATTTTTATAGAAAAAATCTATATCTATAGGTCCACAAAATTTAAAACAATTACATATTTTTTTAATAAATTCAAACAATATTTCATCCTTAAATGATATTGTCTTACTTGCCCCACCAATTCGCGTTTCAATTTTCTTTTTTGAAAATGCCGATACTACATGTCCTGAAATTGCGTCAATATAAACATCTGCGTCAAAATCTTCACCATCCATAAACTCTTGTATAATATACTGAAATTTATTTTCAGCAATTAAAGTTTTAAGTGTATCCATATCATTTACCTTTTGTGCACCTACACTTCCACTGCCTGTTCTCGGTTTAATAAAGACTGGAAAATGAAGATCTCCATGTTGCAATGCCTTTTCAAATTGCTCCATACTCTTATATGACTGTACTGTTTTTATTCCTTTTTGCGTAAGATACTCATACATTTTATATTTATCAAAACAAATTTCAGCTGTTTCTTTATCAGGAACCAAAGGCAAAATTCCATTTTCTATAAATATCTGTCTATTCTTAGCCAATAACATTATTTCAGGATCAATTAATGAAGTAACAGCATTAACTTTTTCCTTTTTGCAAATTTCCAATAAAAATGTAATGTAATTAGGATCTTGTATTTTGGGCGATAAATAATACTTATCAGCCACAAACAGTGCCGGTGCTACACACCAATTATCTGTAGCTATAATTTTTGCACTTTTTCCTAAACTTTTTTGAAAATCTTTAAGTAAAGTAGCTCTTCTTCCTGCATTGGTAAATAATATATTATACATAACACTTATTCTCCTTCTTGATAGCAAAATCCTTGTATTATCTCTTTACATCCCCATTTTTTCCTTACTGGAAAATATCCTTTTTCTTCCATATATGCATATACATTTGGTTGAAAACGAATAAAATTAGGCGAGAGCGTCATTGTATACGCTCCAACATCCTTAATCACAATTTTGTCTCCACGAAATAATTTATCAGAATTTTGACGTATTTCAAATAATCTATCATTTTCTAAACATGTACAACCTGTAATAATCTGCGATTTTTTCTCTATTTCCTTTTTATTTTCAGTAAATATTGTATATTCATATGATTTTTTATGAAATAAAGGATCTATATCTATTCTACTTCCATCAACTGAACAAATACATTTTCCATTTAAAGTTTTTATATCATAAACTGACATCATAAAACAAACTGGCGATGCAATAACGCCATTTCCTGGTTCAATAATTACTTTAATATTTTTATCTACTTGCAAATTATCATAAATTACTTTGATATAGTCCTCATAATTTGGTTTTTCTTTCAAATGTCCATAAAACCCTCCACCAATATCAATATATTCTAAGAATAAATTTTCCTGCTTTATTATTTTGCTAACATAAACACAAAGTTTCTCATAGACCTCTAAGCTTCTTGTTTTTGATGTTCTATGAATATGAATGCCTTTTAATTGAAACCCATATTTTTTTATCATTTTTATTGCAACTATAAATTCGCCATTTTCGTATTCAAAGCCAAATCTACTCTCTCCATAATCTCCTGAATCTTCAGGTGATACTATATCTAAATTAATATTTAATCGAATTCCCAAATTATATTTTTCCATTTTAGGAATATCCTTTAACCATTCTATTTCCTGAAAATTTTCTATGTTGACATACGCACCACTTTTTAATGCATTAAGAAACGTTTCTTTCGTCTTTAAGGGACCATTGTAAATAATTTTATTTTTAAACCCTATATATTCAGCTAAATCATATTCATCATGTGAAACTATTTCAGCAAATACATTGTTTTCTTTTACAATTTTCAATATATAAGCTAAAGAATTTGTTTTTACCGAATATCCTAATATTCCATTCGGATAGTATTTCCTAAGTGCCCTCTTAAAATCATTAAGATTAGCTTTAAACTCATCTGTATCTATAATAAAACAAGGTGTTTCTAATTCCTTTATATTCATTCTTTCACTTGTCTCCTATTTCAGCCATTTTTAATAAATCCCTTATTCTATATTGAAGAGAATACTTATCCTTTGCTTTTTCATATCCATTTCTTGCAATTGCACATCTTTCTTCCTCATGAAGCAGATAATATCTAATTTTTTCTATTAATTCTTCTTCACATGTATAAGTTTCAAGATCTTTTCCAATTTCAAAATATTCAGGTATCTCTGTCTGATAATTTGTCAAAACAAATCCTCCTGCACCCAAAATATCCCAAATTCTAAGTGGAAGTCCTGTCCGAATTGGTTTAGAAGTCATATTTAAATTAATCTTAGACAAATGAAAAATTTTAGGCATTTCTGTCATTGTTTTAGCCAATCCTCGTACATCCGCTCCTGGAACCCCTGTGGTATCACTTCCTGTATAAAGCGCTAAAGGAAACTCTTCTGATATCCGCTTTAACAATCGTAAACGTTCCTGTTCTGTTACCTTATTTCCCAAATATAAGTGTGCAAGCACTGCTTTCTCATTATGATTCGATTTTTCCGGAAACTGATAAAATGGAACCTTATTTTTAAACTCCGATACAATTTCCTCTGTTATACATTCTTCAAGGAAATTATATCCATACACCTTCAACTGTGCCTCAATTATCCCGTCTAAATAACCTTTTAAATAAGAACCATCCTCTTTAAAATGATTATACGGACATTTCTCAGTATATAATGAACCAATAAAAGAAACTTCCGCAGAATATTTATTTTTATCTTCTTCTGTAATAGACTCTATTAATGGATCTAATCGCTTATAATTTGCCCCCAGTGGAAGATAAAATATTCCCTTTTCATTTTCATGTACAAATTCCTGATATAGAGCATAATCAAACATAAAAATACGATTACAGCTATTTCTTATAGAATATGAATACAGTTCCATAACTGGACTATCCACAATCCAACACACATATGGCATTTTAAAAATATTGCAAACTTCTGATACTATAGGGAAAAAATTAATGCTGAATACCATATCATATTTTTTTCTTTTTAATGCTTCCGATACTACTTCCAGACACTCTTTTGCAGAAAATTCTTTATTATCCATCTCTGCCGTAATAGAATCTGTTTCATATCCATTCTCACAAAATACATTTAATATATCTGGCTCACATATGCTATTGTATCGATAAAATAATATTCTCAATTGTAAACTCTACTTTCTGAAATATCTGCAACTATCTGCGCTTCATACCAAGGATCTTTTACATCTGCAGGATGTTCTCCCCCATTTAACTCATTATTATATTTTCCTTCAACATAAGTTCTATGTCCTTCTCCTCTCAGAAACCATTCATATTCCAAATCTACATGACCTACATCTATCGCCTGAAATCCCTGTCTACATAAATCGTAGGCTAAAACAGTTGCTGTTGGTCCCAATGCCAACAAAAACAAATTCTCTTTTCCCTGCTTTAAACATTCTTCTAAAATTTTATCATATGCCTCAAATGCATTTTCTGCTGGCGCAAGAATTCGTTTTATCGATTTGGTATTTTGAAATAAATCATTGCCTACACCCAATCGTGTCTGCTTTCCTTCAACAAACACACACTTTTTATTATTCCATATTTTTTTTAAATTTTCAAATCTGTGTATAGGTGCATTTGTCATATTGTCTGCATACATCACATATGGTCGTGTTACGTAAGCATCATAATATACAACATTTCTATTTAACAGAGAAAGATGTTCTTTCCGAACCTCACGTTTCAAATATCTACGAATTTCTCTTTTTGCCTGATCATTATATCTTTCAAGACTTCCATAATTATCGGCAATTCCGATCAATAAATTTTCTTGCGGATTTTGTAGTACTTCTTTTAATCGTTTTGCTAAATTATCATCCTCTTCCGTCTGAAATTTGTGTCGAATTCGTCCTTCTATAACCGCAAATTCTCCATCTCCAAATCTTGCCATAGAACATCCATCTTTTATAATATGTTCAATTGCAATCTGTCCCCTTTCTATATGGGGGAACCAATAATCTTGATTTGTTTCTATTTCATCCTGTAATTCAAATCTTGCATTTTCTTTATAATCCTGTAATTCTTCAATTGTGTCCTGCACCCATTCAACCAATTGTTTATTTGACCTAATTAAAACCTGATTGGTTTTTTCGAGGTCCGCAACTCTTTGTTGTAAATTCTGCGTAATTTTTACTAACTGAAGAAATTCTTCACCTATTTCATCCATTATTTATTATCCTAAATCATAAAACTTTTTTTGTACTTTACAACCCTTTTTTAATATTTCTTTTATTATAATTATAATACGATTTGACGCATATCCATCGCCAAATAAATTTTTACTCTCTTTACAATTTTTCTGAAAGGGATCACTTTCTGCCAGTTTAATAGCACTATTAATTTCTTCTCTACCTACAGCACAATCTATTACCGTTGTCCCATGTATTCTTCCTTTTTGTCGGTTTCCAATATTAACTGTCGGTATTTTAAATATCGGTGCCTCGTAAATTCCACTTGAAGAATTTCCTATTACCATTTTAGCATGTTTTAAAGCTGATAAATATCCAATTCTCCCCAAAGAATCTACAAGTCTTGCATTCCTCCATCCTCTCATATTATTCTGAAGATATCTATTGATGACATCTCCCTGACTATCTGCATTAACTTTTGTAAATAAATAAAAGTAATTATTGTTTTCCTTTAAAACATTTAATAAAATTTTCACCTGCATCAAAGAATCATCTTCTAATGTAACAGGATGATATGTCACTACAACTAAATTATCCGGTAAAAAGTCCATATGTAAAAAGTCTTTTAATTCATCAGCCGACAGCAATGACTGTTGAACAACATTATCCACGCAAATATCTCCCACATTAAACACACGATTCGGATTTTCTCCCAACTGTATTACTCTTTTACGGTGAATTTCACAATTAACAAAATGATACATACTCATCTTTGTAATGCAATGTCTATATATTTCATCTATAGCCCCCTCTGTAGTTTCCCCACCATTTAAATGAGCGATTGGAATTTTTTCATTTATTAACGCAACTGCAAAAGCCATCATTTCATATCGATCTCCCAGAATGATTGCCATGTCTGGACGATGATTTGTCAAATATCCCGAAAACTCTGTCAAAACTCTTCCCATTGCTTTTGATATAGCATTTTCCCCATCGTTGTCTTCTAAAATATCAAATTCTGCTGCAATTGGAAATCCATCTTTTACAATTTCTTTTTTTGTATAACCATATTCTTTTTTTAAATGTGTTCCACTAACAATTAATTGAAGATCAAGGTCTTTATCGTTATCAATTAACTTTATTAAAGGATACAACAATCCGTACTCTGCTCTGGTCGCGGTGATTACACATATCGTTTTCATATTTTAAACATTTACCCTTTTTAAATATTATTCATAATTACGTTTTTTGCCACTATGGAAATTTTTGTTTTATGTAAATATTGTTTTTCCACATCATTTAGCTCTTTTCCATACTTTTTTTTAGATAATATTTTCTTTATCTTTTTAAAAAATGTAAGCAGCTCTCTTAGATCATGAGATACCATATATAATCCTTCTATTCTCTGTTCCTGTTCTTTCTCTAAAATAAACAAAACAAGTTCTATATCCGGAATCTCATTTTTTATATCAGACAGTTCCAATTGAATATCTGGTCTAATCTTTAAATATTCGTAAAATAACTTTCGTGCCTCTGTAAATGCTCCCTGCTTTACTAACTGTCCCATTGCCAATTTAAACTCTACCGTTTCTGCCTTTTCAGCTGTAATTCCAATATGGCCTTCTTTTACGCGTAATTTTCTTGCAGTAATATAGACAAGTAACAATTCTTCTGATAAGAATCCAAACAGTCTTTTATGATACTCATCATAATTACTTACATCTATCATCCCCTCCATCTCAAAGAAGATAGAAAATAACCAGCTACAATAATCATCAAATAATTGTTTTCTCATAACACAAAGATTTCCAAAATAATATTTCCTTCCTTGCATTATTTCATCAAAAGCCCAACTGTCATCTGGATACAATTTCTGAATTATTTTTCCCGCTAATATCATATCATTCACATTATGAGCATCCCCATAATATTCCAAATATGGTTTCGGAGCATAAATCGGATCAGATACCAAAACATCCGCATCTTCCAATTCCGTTTCGTACTCATCTTTTGTCATCAGCTTTCCTGAACCATCGAAAAAGTATCTGCGATAATGACACACCCCTATCAAATCAACATCTTGATAGTTTTTCCATAACCAATATAAACCTGTAAGTTCTCCATAAAATGGATTGAGCTCCGAAATAGATTCTCCTATATCATCTCCAAGATATCCTAGATTTTCTCCCAGAGCTCGTCCCACTTGCAAAGGAATATAAATCTCATTTTGTGGCGAATGAAATTTTTTATGCGTCATAACAAAAATTTTTGTTCTCATATTACACCTTCTCTGTTATAATCAAAACTATATAGAAAGGACAAAAACATGAATATTTTATTTCTGGACTGGCCTTGTTTTGGTCGAAACGATGTATTAGATTATTTAAAAAAAGAAAATCACAACGTAACTTTATTCTCACATCCAGATTATGATCTGCGAATAAGCGATAGCTTTACAAAAAAAATTGACGAATTACTGAGTATCAACTCATTTGATCTCTGCTTTTCCTATAATTATTTTCCACTATTGGCTACCGCATGCTATTCTCATAATTTAAAATACATTGCTTTCGTCTACGACAGTCCACAAGTAAAATTATATTCTTATACCGTGACTTATCCAACTAATTATATTTTTCTCTTCGACAGTGAACTAGTCAATCAATTTCAGCAAGAGGGAATTACTACCTTTTACTATATGCCCCTCCCAGTGAATGCCAACAAAATTACTACACTCCTATCGAAATCTTATAACCAAAAACGTCTGTCTGCTGATGTATCCTTTATCGGCTCTTTATATAATGAAGAGCATAATTTATACGACAATTTAAAAAATCTTTCCAACTATACAAAAGGATTTTTAGACGGAATTTTAAAAGCTCAGTCACAAGTTTATGGTTATAACTTTATGCAGGAATGTCTTACTCCCTCTATTTTAAGACAATTACAGGAGGCAACACACTACAAAAAAAATATTGATGGTGTGGAACCATTAAGTTACATTATTTCCGACTACTTTTTAAGTCGAAAATTAACTTCGATTGAGCGTATTGAGTATTTAACTCTCATTTCCAAACAATTTTCTTTAAAACTATTTACATCTGATCCTAATATTTCTGTCGGACTCTGTCAAAATATGGGACCCGCTGACTATCTGTCAGAAACCCCATATATTTTTCATAATAGCAAGATCAATTTAAATTTCACTCTTCGCAGTATTCGGAGTGGGATTCCATTACGCTGCATGGAAATTATGGCATCCGGTGGATTTCTATTAACAAATTTTCAGGCAGATTTGCTACAACACTTTACTCCTGATGAGGATTTTGTATATTTTGAAAGCGAAAATGACCTGCTCAACAAAATAGATTACTATCTCTCTCATGAAAATGAACGTAAACAAATTGCAGAATCCGGGCACAAAAAAATATCAAAAAATCATAATCACAAAACTATATTCGAAAAAATATTTACTATTATTGATTAGCTTCTACTTTTTGCTTTAAATCTGAAAATATTGTTTCCGATTCTTTCTTTAAAAGTTCAGCCGTTTCGCTAACAAGCTTTGTATACAATTTTCCTTTACGAGCAATTTCCAATCCCTCATCTCTCAAATCTGACAGTCTTCTATTTTCTTCTCTTCTTAAAATCAATGTTGCAGAGGGCATTACCAATCCCACCAACTGATATACATCATATCGCTCCACCCTCTCAATTTGATTTTTTATCTTTTTTAAAAGTTTTAAATACTGCTGACTATCCATTTTTTGTTTTTTACACAATTGTTCTATTTTTTTATAGCTATTTTGCAATTTTTGCGTATCTTCTTTTAATTTTTCAAATTTTTCAGGAATATTAATCAATTCTTTCTCTGCCCATAATCGATTTTTTTCATTCAACATAGGTGAAAGCGTATCTAAACATTTTTTTATATCTACTTTTTTTGTGCAAGTCTGCTTTATAGCATCCTTTAATGTCATCACCTCTGTTCCCTCAATTTTTGCCCCGCCTTCTGTTGCATTAATCACACGAAAGCCTTCCACATGCTCTTTACTCTCCTTAATACTTCTGACATACCAATTCAAAAATACATGAAAATCCGTTCTGGTAGGAACTTTTTCCTCAATATTCCCTTCTACCCATTCATAGTCCTTTGTATCTATCTCCGGCATTTTTTCCTCAAAAGTTCCATCTGCATGTGTCTTATTCCCAGTAAGCGCTAAATCCTGTCCTACCAAAATAATGGTTTTTAATCCAATTTTATATAAGAGCGAAAATGCATCTGTTGCAACAGATCCTCCAGTTGCAACATCTCCCCATCTTAATCCACTCTTTAAAATTATTTTTTCAGCAAAAACATAAGCTTCATCAAAAAAGAACTTCTTTCCTTTATGATAATCCAAAATCTCCGGTGTTGCATTCAACGTCGTAATCATAGGGATCTTTTCCGCCCCATCCACTTGCACCAATTCAATGGGTTTTTCTGCATCAACAATAAAAAACATATCTGGAACTATCCCAGCCCTAAGCAACGGTTTCAATGCTGTATCTACCGCTATAATCAATGACTTTCCTTTTGCCTTTTTTAATTCATTGATATTTTTATTTAAAGATGGTCCCGCTGCAACTACAATTCCTGTAGTATCCATGGGAATAGTTTCGAATAATTGAATAGTTTTATACCCGCTACATAAATACTTTGAATTTTTCAAAACATTTAACGTTGTAATTTTAGCAAAACCAACCGCTGTATTATATGCCACTCTCTGATTCAACGCTATTTCTTCACATTTTTTTAATAGTTTTTCGAATAAATCTTTAAATATAAGATCATAATTCGGTAAAACAAATAATTGCACATTATCTATTCTATCCAGTTTCATAATCTTATCAATCAAAAAATCCATCTTATCAAGTGTCATATTTCCAACACCTTCTATCCAAAATATAATAAGATGCTTTAGCATTCCCTTTTCCAGATCAATTTGTTGCAATGCCCTTTTAAAAATCTCAACAGATGGTTCATATATAATAATGTTGAGATGTACATTTACATTCTCAATCAACTCTCTCAAATAACCAATATTTCCTACCCCCATAAATATATATGTATAATTTTCCGGTATTTCTCCCTGTTCCAAAAACCAATCATGCGGTGGCTGTTTCGCATTTCTTTTCCCAGCTAAATACCAACTTCTCTCTTTTTGAAATATCTTTAAAACTTTTTCCCCATCAGAAGAAATTTCCTCCATTATATCTATTTTTTTTTCTTCATTTAACGTTTTTTCTATACTGTGTTTCATCCCCGGATAATATTTTTCTAACGTTTCCAAATTTTTCTGATAATAGTCCATTAATTTTTATTCCTCCACAATACCCGGCAAAAAACATTTCAAATAATTCATAATTCCATATACAATCGCATCATTCAATAGTACACAATCTTGCTGTTCTATAGCCGTAACAATGTCCTCTAAAATAATAAGCAACTTCTCTTTTTTTTCTTTCCATACAGACTCTTCATCATGTAAATGATTATCCTGCAAAAACCATATCGCAAATTGTTGAATCTCCGATAAATTTTCTCGAATTGGCATCATATCATTTCTTTTTTTTACATCCAAAAAATTATCTTTTATCTTATCTAATCTTCTATATAACAACTCCCATTGTTCTGTCATGAATCTCCCCCTGTTCTTTCTAAAATAAAAGAGCTGGCAATGCCAACTCTTTTATTTTCTTTAATAAACTTATCCAATTTTAAATGACTACTGTAACAGAGAAAGAACACCCTGTGTAGACTGATTTGCCTGTGCAAGCATAGACTGTCCAGCCTGTGCAAGAATATTGTTCTTGCTATATGTAACCATTTCAGAAGCCATATCTGTATCACGGATACGAGATTCTGCAGAAGATGTATTTTCTGATACATTATCCAGGTTGGATACTGTATGCTCTAAACGATTCTGTAATGCACCAAGTGCAGATCTCTGTGAAGATACCTGATTGATTGCTTTCTGTACTGCATCAATAGTTGCATTAGCACTTGCATAATCCTTTACACTTGGATCTGTAAGAGTTGTTGCCTGACCAACTGTTGTCTGCTTTGCAATTACATTCTCAGTTTTAGCATATGTTGCACCATGATCAGTAATTCCATCTGAAATAGCTGCTTTCATAACTGAAAGATCTGCTTCCATTGCTGCACTAGCTGTTGAATATCTAATATTCGTTCCGTCAGTGCTAAGCTGTGTACCAATGTAATATGCACTTCCCTTTCCGTCGAGGTCTATCTGCATCATATATCCTTTAGCGGAAGCTGCCTGTGAAACTGCATCCTTTAATCCCGCAATTGCAGATAACTTCTGATCACTAAATGCATCAGTTGAATTAACCTCTACAGAATACTTACCAAATGTAAATCCAGTAACTTTCTTTCCTGTCTGTGACTGAGATGTTGATCCAGCAATGTTATGTAACCCTAATGCATTAGAGTTCATTGCATCAATAGAAATTGAAATCTTCTGATCAGAGTTTGCTCCAACCTGTAAATTTTTAGATGTAAAGCTTCCATCTAATAAGTTCTGTTTGTTAAACTGTGTAGTAGATGCAATACGATCCAGCTCAGATGTAAGAGCAGATAACTCTTCATTGATAGCATCACGGTCAATGCTCTCATTTGTATCGTTAGCGCCCTGAACAGCAAGCTCGTTCATACGCTGTAAGATAGAATGTGACTCATTTAAAGCACCTTCAGCAGTCTGAATTAAAGAAATACCATCCTGTGCGTTTGAAGAAGCCTTATCAAGACCACGAATCTGGCTTCTCATTTTTTCAGAAATTTTTAATCCTGCTGCATCATCGCCTGCACGATTGATTCTGTAACCAGAAGATAACTTTTCTGAAGATTTTGCCTGTGCGCTTGTTGTGATTCCTAACTGACGGTTTGCATTAGCCGCAGTCATATTGTGCTGTACTACCATGCTCATAATAATTTCCTCCTTGAATTAAGTTACAGCTTCCATGCTGTAATTGATATGATATTTGATTGTAAGATTTTCCTCTTTTCGGCCGTACGCTCCGGTCAGAAGTCTGTCTTGTGGGGTAAGCAACGGATTTTCCTTGCCTACATGTTATATATCGGACGAGGTCTGAAATACTTTAGTCCCAATTTCAATAATTTTATGAAAATCACTTATTTTTTTCTTTTCTCTTTTTTATTTACTGCATACCACTGCTTTGCTTCATCACCAACAAGTTCCTCAACAGCCTGAACATACTGCAATCTTGCTTCATACTTTTCATCTTCTTCCTTATATGTATGCATCATCTGACCATGGGCGGCTGCTGGATACACGCAAGGCATCCTTTTGCCGACTTCATGAAATCACTCCGCACTTTCTTATATGATGGCGATGTTCTTATAAGTTTCTCCTCTTGTTGGCTAAAGTAGTAAAACACAGTAATCGGCTACCTTTGCTTAAGAAAAGAAGAGTGATACGACAGCATCCAAATCTAAAAATAGGTAAAGTAGTCATTTACTGTTTATTTACTGTATTATCTCAGATCTGCAATTACATTTGAAACGGTATGTTATTCATCGCTTACAATATTTCTACATCTTCTTTTCCCATCATAACTGTGAAAGAACACCATGCGCACAAAAAAGATTATCAATGAAATATATGACATTCATAATCCTCAATAAAACTTGTGGTTAATATTTACTATTTTTCTTTCTCTATAATACATTTTCCTCATTAATGTATGCACTACTATTTGAAATAGCATTTCCAAAATATTCTATTTCCACTATATCGAGCTGTATTCACATGCAAAGGCTAAAGGCAGGTTACATGCATTTACTTGTATGAGTTATTGCTCACTATATCGAGCTGTATTCACCATCAAAAACATTGGGAGCGAAAATATCATGATAAAGTTATTGCTCACTATATCGAGCTGTATTCAAAACAGTATATATAATACTTTCTATATCAAATTATCATCTTTTTTCGCATAAATCAACCTATTACTATTAAAAAGTGGGTCAACCGTTTATATTACTATTCACCAAAGGCTTATAAATACTGTCTTTCTTTATTTTATTCAATATAAGTCTAGGTTGACCCACTTTTTATGTGTACTTGAACGGCTTATACTTTTCATTATCCTGAACAAATTTTACAATCTTATAAACCTCAGCTTGTCATACGTCAGTTTTTGACCATCTATTGATATTTTTGATGATAATTCAAGGCAAATTTTAATTTGGTAATTTAAAATTAAGGTTTGCAAAAGGGTTATATGATAAACGCTCATTATTATTTTTTCCAGCATCGCTTTTTGTTTCTTCGTTTTTCTTCCCTTTATTGTCCTTATTTTTCTTTTCTTTTTGCTTATTTTGATCGTCAGACTCTTTATTTTTTTCATACTTGTCCGCATTGGTTACAACAACAGACTTTTTTAGATTGTCCTCTTCATTCTCCACATAATACAATATCTTTCGTATTGTCTTTAAATATCTCTCATCCTTCGCATCCGTTATTAAAGAGCCACCTTTTACCTTATATTGAAAAGTATCAGATTTTATACTCCTGATTGATAATTTTGCCCCCGAGGTGGTCTGTTTACCTATAGTTTTAAATCCTGATTCCAATACCGGTTCCACGATAACATTATGCCTGAGCAAAATATTTTGCAGAAGATTTAATACATTCTTCTGGTACTTTATATCATAAGTAAAGAACCTATCAAAAACCTCGCTATATATAGATAACATGCTTCTATAATCTCCAAGATAATATTTAAAATGATCAATACCATTTCTCAGCTTTATAATGTCATCGTGTTCTGCAACTACTTCAAATATCTCAAGACCTGCATTATAAAGTGTTAATTTATCTAATCCGAGATACTCAGAATATCTATTAAATGCGCTAATCTTTCCTCCTGCTCCACCTTTAGTACATTGTTCTTTTAATATATCCCCTTTTTCATCCGGAGCATATACAGCAACGCCATTAACGTACATTCCAATTATCTGATATAGAATTGCATCTTTAATGGAATCACCATTTACTTCAATTTTTTGATATGCTTCTTTTTTTTCAGAATTATTTCTTAAACAGTTATAATGAAATCCCAGCTGGAAATAAAGCAAATCTCTTTCCCTCATGAAAGACCAGTTTATAAGCTGTCCCAATAACTCATTGATTATTTCGCCATATTCTACAATATCACGAAGTTCTACCCTGTTTTTAAGTTTCTGATATTTAAGTACAGCCTTCTGCTCTTCTGCTGTAATGTCTTTCCCTTTTATTTTACAGTAGACTATCTCAGCCTTTTGATCATAAAATTCTTCTATATTATCTTTTGATACCGGTTCAACAATATCTCTAAGAATATGATCTGCCGCGAACAACTTTGAATGAACAATATTCCGGTTTACTTTTGGATTTTTGGGATCAACATATAGATCACTCTGTTCCTCATTGCTAAAATCTACTAACGCGCTATACTCAGAAGGCATATCAGAATTTGAAAAATCTACATATGATTTTAAATATCTGGCATAGTCATCCTTATCATTAAAATAATCCTCAAACTGATTTGATGTTCTAAAAGCTAATAATGAGCACACTTCTATAACCTGAACCCATTTTTCAACTTTCTCTACATCCTGTACACTGACATGCAGCTCATTTCCTATACTGGCAGCTCTTCTTTTTATATCTGTTACATATTGTATGTATGATCTCATCGAGCCAGCCATGAGATTTAATGACCTTGCATTCAGGAATTTACCTACAATATACCACTTTTGAAGTTCCTGACTTCCACTTACTTCTATACATAACGATTCGTATTTTCTTGATGTCCAATCCGGCAAAAACTGTTCCTTATCAATTTCTCTTATCTCATTTGCTTTAAATGGTTTTCCGATAAAACCAAATAAATCCTTATTATTTTTCAGATAAGCAGCAAATGCATTCGCTATTGCCTTTTTTAATAAAACTTTATAATGTTGATAAATAGGTTGGTCAAATATAGAATCATTTGAACTTCTTACCTTTTTAATCTGATTATTCTGCTGGTTGTATTCTGTCATATATATCTGGCAAACCTGAGCCAAAGATGTACATGCACTTTTTATATCAGAAAAATGGTTTTTGAAATTATCAACAGCTCTTTTCTGTTCTTCATTATCCCAACTGAGTGTTTTTACAGATTTCTCAAATAATTGTAATGCTTTATCTGACTGTAAAAAAGAATTATAATAAATTTCTTTTAATAAATAATAGCATGCACTATACCATTTATCTAAAGTATCCGCATCATAACCCGGCTTTTGATATCTAAGAACATTAGTTATATCTTCAGGAAAGTTTTTTCTAATGAATACACTGTTATATGAAGGAACCTGAGCTGCCCGTGATACACTTCTGCTATATAGTTGATCCAGCATATTCCTTAATTCACTAACCGGATAGAACATATACAGATTGTTAGAATAAAATCTATCCTTTTCTACGTTAAGGCAAAACTCTGTTTCCCTTTCAAAAATCTTTCCAAAAAGTTCTGTATTCCACTTCTCATTATTAACTAATGCTGTCTTAAAATGAAAATTTTCATTTCTGGCACAATAAATTGCCTTACGCAGATCATCTATAAATCGAACTTCATAATTGTATTTATTCTTACCTTTATATGCCTCCTTAAATATATTAATGTCCCAGGAGGATTTTCCTCCAAAGAACTGCAATACCGCTGAAACTGATGCCATATCATCCTTATTCTTTAGTTTGTCCGCTATATCTTCTTTTTTCCATAATAAAAAATCTGACTCTCTATCCTTCAAATTGCTCATATCACATACTGCTCTCGCCAGATTATTAACAGAAAATGCTATATCGACAGACAGTTCTCTTTGTAAGTTTTCGTAGGCTTTTATCATTTCATAATCGAACGACGTTATTCCATTCCGGATTCTTTCATCAACAATGCCAAGCTCCTTATCCTTTTTATCTTTCCAGATATCATCCAGTGCAAAATTATATACAGCTTTACCAAGTGCTATATATTTTATACTAATAAGGTTAATTGCATCCTTCCACACTTTTTCTGCCAGATATCCCATACGAAGCTTAAATAGCTTTCCGGCTTTGCAATTCTTAAGAATACGTTCAACAGCATTTTCAATATGATGTATCCAATACTGATTGATAGCATCATTTTCAAAAAAGAGTGACTCATTAGAATTATATTTTTCTACAACAGCCCGTGTATATCGGTAACATATGATATTTTGTCTTCGTACTCTGTCAGCCAATACCTTGCGCTCTCTTTTTTCTACAACAGCATCCAGCTTTATGTTCTCGGCTTCTGCTTCCATCAATACATCCGGTATATCGACAAAAAGATCGGTCACTTTTTTTCCGCACTCATATTTTTTCCAAACATTAAATTTTTCCTTATCTATATTATCAGATAATGTAATATCCATATCCTTTTCATAATGGTTCGGAGCACTGAAATAAACGTCTAATATTCGACGAAGTTTTCTAAGAATTTCCGCCCTCTTCTCATCATCCAGATTTGCATAATTAAGCAGAAACTCATTCAGTCCTTCCTTTTCCACATTTTTATTGGTTACAGTTTTTTTCTCTTTATCAGATACCTGTGGAAATGAAAATCTGTCTCCCTGTGGCTGTACTATCATATTCTGATTTCTAACCGAACGAACTATATTGGCACCTTGAGAACCTTCAACATTCGGATCTAATTTTGAGAAATCTTTTCTAATCAGCTCTAAAAGCTTACAAACAATTTCCTTTTCGTGATCTGATATATTGCTTTTACCAATACACTCAAGAAATACTACCATTGCAGCTACTGAATCAAACTCCTGAGTACTGTTTTTTGATACTACCAAACTCTTTCTGAGCGTATACGCTACAAAATCTTCTAATTTTCCACCGGAAAACTTCGGTAATTTTGTTACTTCCTGCATTTTTATCAAAATATCTTCATTTTTTCTCATATTTCTTATCTTCTTATCGGCTTCCATATAAGAATAAAAAAGGACGTCGTTTATTGTTCTCTGAGAAGATTCGACATATTTTGAGCAGGCTTCTCTCCATTTATAGTTCTTCATTTTAATATTTTTCTGTTGTGCTCTGCGCTCATTTTCTTCTGGAGATAACTTTTCATCATTCTTCCATTTTTTAGGTTTATCACCTACCTGTATCTGGTTAAAAACATTATACAATTGTTTTACATCTCTATCTCTAATAAGCATTTGATCCTTTAAACCAATTGTGTCTGTACCAAGAACATGATAAAGAACTCCCCCTATATTTTGCTCTTCATTTGCTACTGCTGATCTGATGTGCTTTTCTTTTGATAATTTCATATTCTACCTTCTCTTTTAAATTGTATATGACTTAACTATATTGCTGCATAATACTAAAGGTTCGCTTAATTATAGGCTTGAAAATACAATGCTGTCAATATTTCTGCATCTTCTCTTCTTCCCATACATCCACCACCAGCTACCGTTCACACCACAGTGTCAAGTTTACGTGTAAAACGTAATTACTGCTCAGATAAAAATGAGGATTACGAATGAAATATATAACATTCATAATCCTCAATATAGCTTCTGATTAATATTCGCTATTCACTTTTACTTCTTTTAATATATCCCCTCATTGATACGAGTCTTATCTATTTAAGATAATGTTTTCAAAATATTCAATTTTTCTATATCGGGCTACTTTCACGGAGTATACCACTTTTATCATTACGTTCCAAGTATAGGTTATTGTCCTCTATATCAGGCTACTTTCACTTAGAAAAAATTTATATCTATTATAACGGGATATTGATTTCGTCTCTGGTTATTGCCCTCTATATCAGGCTACTTTCACAAGTAAGAACAGTATTAGTTGATACTGGAGTTATATGTTATTGCCCTCTATATCAGGCTACTTTCACGTGGAGCTGTTGTTAACTCATCAAGAGGTCTTATGTTCTGTTATTGTCCTCTATATCAGGCTACTTTCACTACACTGATTATAACACTTGTTTTATTGCATTACCATCTTTTTTCGTAAAAATCAATAATCCCCAAAAAATTTTAAATTGCTAATTGTGTAAGAAAAATTTTTATACTTCTTTTATCCATTTTTCTTTCTAACCATCCGATATTGTACTTTTTGTTTTATGGTCTGAAATATAAATGTTCCTAAAAAAATAAATGTTATAACCGTAAAAATTAAAACCACTATGTTACACACCGATCCTGAAATATTATTTTTATTCCATAAACATTTTGTATTTTTTATCATTTTTGAAAAATCGTCTATACCATTCCATACTGATATAAGAGCTAATGCAGAAACGATAGACAAACCTTTTTCCAAAAAAGAATTTTTTCTGTCTTCTTTCTCTTTTTCTAACGTTTTTTCTAGTTTTCCTAATGAATCAATTCCTATAGACAGCCTTGAAATATTTTCTTCTATACGCAATTGTTTTATTATGTATTTGTAAAAATCATTATGATGTTGTATATAGCTGACTACCGAATATGTATTCCTGGCTAAAAAGATATTTAATTTAACAGTAATCGTATTTATTTCATCCATTAATATTGGAGAATAGTCTAAATAGTTCTCTGCTTTTATAGGAAGTCTTTTCTCTATCGCTTCCGAAAAACTTAATAATGTATAAAACTGATACAAAGCCAAAACATATATCATAAAGTAGTCATCAATAATTTTATTCGAATCCTGTAAAAAGGCACTATTATTTTTTTCAGAAAATGCATAATACCCACACCCCTCTCCTGCTGCATAACAACATACATTTTCAAACGGATAAAATATTTTTATTTTATCATCCATAGAGATTCCATAATTTTTTCTATACCCTCTTGTTAAATAAAAAGCATAGTCCTCCCATTCTATTTTATTTTCATAAAATATTCCATGATGAAATAAAATGGCCTTATCCGGTATTCTTTTTTTATCTTGCCCATATAGTCGATATGGATAATAACTTAAATTACAATTCAATGTACTTAATATTTCGTTTATCCACACTCCCATAGAAAATTTAATTGTTTTTTGATATTTTTTTCTTCCCGGCAAAATATCGCTCTCCTGAATTCGCATCCCCTCTCTATAATCATACAAATCTTGTTTATATACACAATTATTTTCTTCTCTTCTTGCCAACTCTTTAAATTCACATACAAATTCTGCCGCATCTTCTATACTTTCAAACTCACATGTGCCAGACCTTCCTCCACGCATTTCAGGTGCATACCACAATAATCCTATTCCATTTTGAAAAAGAATCATTTGCACTTCCCTAATATAAAAATTAAAGCTTGTCTCTTTCTTTTTATACAATAATTTAAAGTTTTGTTTAAGATTTTGATATTTATATACACATGCAATCGCATTATTTTTATCCTGCGATTCACATTGGTCTTTTTTTATAAAAGAGTCACTGATATAATCATAAATATCCTTTTCCCTGTTATTTTTTTCTACAACTTTCCAAGTTCCTGTTTCTTGTTCCACCTCATCATATTTTATTTTACAATTGTCATATGTAAACGGAATCAAATATCTTGAAGTTAATCTTATCGCAATTTCTTTTTTCATATGTACTTTTCTCCTATACGCTTTTACGTCGGAACTTTAATATATATATTCTGGGTTTTCCCATACATTTGAATAAATTCATCTTCCATTCCTCATCTACTCTTTCTGCTAAATAGCTCAACTTTTTATAAATAATTTAATTAATTTAGTACTTTATCCTCATATTTTGATCATATACCCATGTACTTTTACAGTCAATATATTTTTTCCTATCAAAAGAAAGAAGTGATGATGTATTCTTCTTTTCCATACATCATCACTTCTTTTTACCTTCTTATGTTGTTTTTAGATGCTACTTATAATATCACTGGAACCTTTCCTTCCAATATTGCATTGATCTCATCCAGATCTTTACCTGTGATGGATGCAATATTTTCCGGGGACATTCCGCTATGGTTCATTTTAAGAATAATTTTTGCTTCTCCTACAACTTCTCCCATGACTTTACCTCTTGCTTCTCCACGTACTTCCCCTTCCGATTCTCCCAGTTTTCTGGCATCTTCCAGATCATCCTTCATCAATTCTCTCAACGCATCACACATATTCGCATCCCTCCTTATTTCACGATACAACTCATCATTTGCCCTGACACTTACCTGTAAAACTGCTTGTACATTCTGCCGGTCACGCGATGTATTCATTCTTTCTGCTTTCCTCAGGAATTCTTCCACATCTTCTTTTTTAGCATGATTTGACAAAATTCTCAAACTCCGGTGCTCTCCCGGCTCTAATTCGTGTGTCACAATAATCTGCGCTGGAAACGGTAAATGTTCTGTCACATAATAAATTCCCGGATATTTTTCTTCTATTGTATGTCCCTGCTTCTGCAATGTCAAAAACATTTTCTCCGGTCGGGTTTCCCTGAAAATAGATATTGTCAGTTCATTGATTGGAACTGCATCTACATATTCTCCATAGCCTTTGTACAGACACGCATACCCAACTGTCTTATAAAAATCATCAATGGTCAACGCATCTTCCGGGCTCTTATACTCTATCACATTATAGGTTCTCATAATGTGACCGATTTCATTCTTAATTTGATCGTACTCCCTATCTTTTATAATAAGAAGATCGATGCGGATTGGTTCTTTACTCAGATTGTATTCCGGCTTTAACTCTAATCTTTCAATGTCTTCATGGAATTCCAGCCCCGCAGCAGCGCAAAACGCCGGATGCCACTGGAGCTTATCTGGTGCATTTTTCAAATTGCTTCCTCCTGTTTGTGTGAATCACGATCCCGCAACATCGCAATTTGTTTTCTGTGCACGAATGCTTAGTTTTCACCTCTTTTCTATTTTTCCTCCGCAATCTTTTCCTACTGTTATCATAACGTAATTTTATTTTCCCTGCAAGTATTCATCAATCCCATCCGCAATACCATCTGCGACCTTGTTCTGGTACTCATCGGTTGCCATCTTCAAATCTTCTTCCTTATTTGTCATATATCCAATCTCAACGATTGTGGCAGGCACTTTGCACCAGTTGATCCCACTCATGGAATCCGTTTCCCAGACATACTCTTTTTTACACTCTGTTGCAGACACCAGATCGTCCAGCACTGCCGAAGCTAATGCCTGACTTTTGTCATACAGATCTCCATTATACGGATTTGATGAGGTCTGGCAGATGGTCATGGCTCCATGTACCGAAGTATTTTCCGATCCATTTGCATGAATCCGAATAAATGCATCGGCGTTTGCATCGTTTGCTATGGCCGCTCTCTCCGAGTTGCTGATATTTACGTCATTTGTTGTCCTTACCATTACAACCTGATACCCTCTGTGTTCAAGCTCTGCCTGTAGTTTCAATGAAACATCAAGTGTAAGCTGGTATTCTTTTAAGCCGCTGGCATGTCCACTCGTTCCACTTGACACTCTGAGTTTCTTTTCCTTTGCCCCGGGACCGATCGGCTCTAATCGTGAATCTCCATTCGCCTGATGTCCTGCATCGATAACCACCGTATATTTTTGTTTTTCTGTTGTGTTTTCTGTATTTTTATCTTTTTGCGTATCCTCAGTATCTCTACTGTGTATTTCTTCCTGTGCAGTTGCCTGTTGCACAGCCGCTTCCCTTTCCTGCTCTGTATTTTCTCCTGATTGTTCCGTATCCCGAATCATATTCTCAGATGCTCTCTCCTGTGAATAAACAGAGGTCTGCACATCTCTGCCACAGGCCACGCAAAAACACATTGCTCCGGTTATGTACAACAGGCCGATAAAATTTTTATATTTTTTCTTCATATTTTATTTAACCATCTATTTATATTCTTTTAGCAATTTAATGTTATCCTGCTCGGTCTTTGACATATTTCTATATATTTCTGCCATATCCGTTGTTTTACTTTCAATCTTATTGTACCAGTCCTGCTTTTCATAATAATTTTTCAAGTCTTCATCCTGAAATTTATATCCATTCAAAGCATACATTTCATTAATAATCATCTGAATAACACTTCTGTCCCCCGGAAAATGATAGGAAGAATAGTCTTTGTTTAAATACCCCTGTATTTCTTCTTCGGTGATTTTTCTTTTGGTACTGTACGAACACAACAGCCCCTGATCCGAAACTTCTGCCTGATCTCCTCCATCCATATTCCAATCGGTATCGTAGTCTGCTGCCACACTGTCGACACGGGCATTTTTTACATCATCCAGTGTTTCGAATCCGTCAAAATAATAAGTATAATAGTCATAATCTTCCGGCCCATAATAACAGTCCTTCGAAAAATTCTCACCCGGTGTATAATAATCGGAAAGATCTGCCTCACATTCCCCGTTTCCTTTTACAACGATATTATGGAATTGAACATCATAATACTCAACTATTTTAACAGCCTTGTAATCTTCGGACGGTTTTACATGCAACTTGATTTTGTATACATCTCCATAACAATTCTGCTTATCTGCGTAATTATCATTTTTACAGTTTTCCAAATAATCGCCTACAAATGTAACAGAATCTACCGTACAATCCGAACCCATTTTTGCCGTATATTCTGTAATTACACTTTCTGCCTGTTTTTTCATGGCAGCAATCATTTCCTTGCTAATGTCTTTAACCGAAGATGCATATTTATCCAGTCCTTCCACGGTATATTCCTTTTCCGTCTCGGAAGGGATCATTTTATAATTTTCTACATAATATTCCATATCATCCGAATTTAAATAAACGGTGATGACATCACCATTACTCAGACCGGAATCTGTATCACAATAAAATTCATCTTCATCCAGTACATCTCCCGTATAACTTATCGCAACCGTTCCATTCGGACTTATTCCGCTATAGGTAAGCGTAAGATTTTCAAATGGATCAAATGTTTTTATCTTTTCCAATCCTGATACATCTACGGTTTCATCTGAATACTTTATTTTGCAGTCCACATACTTTTTCAGTTGGTTTTCATCAATGTTCCAGACATATTTTACCCGATCTCCATTGCTTAGTCCGTCTTCCTTCTCTAAAGACACCGAAACACAATTCCCGAGTAATTCTTCCATTGAATATCCGAATAAAGCATATTCATATTTGGATTTTGCTTTGGATGTGTAAGAAATCTTTTTCTTATATTTATCCAGAATTTTATTCCAGTCAATCGTCGCAGTTGCTTTTCCATATCCATCATAACCCTCAAAGGTTACCGTAACATAGTTATTTAAATTGATGGTGGAATTTAAATTGGCCACTGCAATAAGAATCACCACGATGGCTGCGATTCCGATTCCCACACCTACTTTATATTTTTTAGGCAGAGAGGCTATACGCTTTACCAATTTCTTTATCTGTGATTCCAATGACGGTCCCAAGGCCAGTCTTGCTCCACATTCTTTGCAAAATACTGCCTGATCTTCATTCTCAGTTCCACATTTTCTACAAAACATTTTCTTTCTCCCCATTGTAAATCTTTAATTCTTTTTTTCTCTTATGTAGCTTTCCATTCCTGCCAGGTGTTCGTTAACGTCAGGGACTAATCTTGTATCAAACGCAGCTATTTTGGAAATTCCGCAGATATCCAGCATCAAATATTTTACCGTATAATACTTTTTGTTATATTTCTTTAAAAGTTCCTGCTGCACAAGAGAATTTACATCCGAATAAAACACTTCCGACACCGTCTCGTCATATATCATGCCCGTTGAAATATCAATATTTCCTACATACACAAGCAATTGTGTATCCGTAAACGCATAAACAGTAGTCTGTATCAATAAGTATCTCGGCATAGCATCCTTATCAACCCTGTATGCCTCAAATGGATCTTTCGAATAAAATCTTTCTAAAAGGCTGACAATTTTTTTGGCACTTGCAGTATTACCTAAAGAATTTATACGCGGTGTTGTTCCTGCTCCGGCTATAACAACCGGCTCTACTTCTTCCAACTGTTCCTCATCCACATTGAATTTTTCAATTGCTCTGGATTTTAACTCAGAAATATATTTCTGAGTGGCCTCATCGACTTTCGTTTTCGCTCTGCCATTTGATTTTGCATGCATAGACTCCTCTAAAGATACAACAAATACTAAAAACGCCAAAATTTCAATGACGGAACAAAAATAACCAAACTTATTCATAGGTCCCATCAAATATTCATGCCCCAAAAACAGTTTCAAAAGTAAACTGATCACAAAAGCACAGAATGAAACAGCTATAAAATCTCCAAAACCGAAAAAATACCGGCGCACCATAAAATCAATTCCATTTTTGCTTGTTCCCATCAAAGACTCAGCTGCATGATTTACCGTTTTCCCAGCCAGTTTTCTCATCGATGCAGCGTTGAAATTTTCGTTCTCATCTCCATCATTTTCTAATTTAGCCCCGCAGGCAATACAAAACTTATCTGTAGGCCTGATCTCTCTTCCACATTTTGGACAATTCATCTTTTCTTTCCTCTCATTCGTATTTTTTAATTCCTTTATCATCGCATAAAAAAACGTTTTTCCGTCATCTCATGGCATCCGGTTTCTTTACTTCCAACAGATCAAACAAATTATGCACATCATATTCCGAATATCCGCTGGATGAAGCCGTTTCTAACAATTCCTGATAATCCGGTGTTGATCTAAAATGTTTTCTGTAATAATAGTCATACTTTATATAAGCCCAAAAATAATAATAAATTCCCCTCGGCTCGATCATAATCGCTGCATTTAAATATTCTTCTATCTTATTGATAACCGGACGCGACGTTAAAAATGCCTTTTTCCCCTTTAACAATGCAACTGCTGCATAAAAACAGATCTCCGAATCTTCTAAATTATCTTCTAGTGCTTTGTCAAAACACGATATTGCTTTGTCATACAATTTTAATTTTAGGTAACAAAAAGCAAGTGACGTATTTAATATTCCATCGTCCGGATGATCTGCCATCGCTTTTTTATATACATTGGCCTGTTTATTCAGATCCCGTGATGAAAAATCACGGATACTGTTAAACGAAGTAATTACAATAGGGCGAAAGCAATATGGACATGTTTTTGTCCCTGTTGTAATTATTGCCGCACATCCCGGACATTCTAACTCAACAACCTGATGCTGCATAATCCCTGTGCCTCCTTTTATCGTTTTTTTCTCTCTGTTCGAAGTTTGAGATTTATCAGAATGGTTTTACAGTTTTCTATAATAATTTTTTCTGTTTTTCCCATAGTCTTTGTATTGCATAACGCGGGAATATTGTTTTCTATCGTCTTTAGGCAGTTTGCAATCTCTCGTTCACAGGCAATCACAGAATTATCTCCGATTCCAAAATCACTCTCATTCCGCAAATATTCCATAACATTTCGAACCGCTGTCTTTACTTCTCTTGTCACGTTATATTCATGCGCTTTTATTTCTTCATTTATCTGCAGGGCTTTTTGATATGGTTCCCTTCCACGGAGCACAGCCTGCGGATGATATTCCGGTTTTTTGTTTTGGATTGTCCATCCCAGATAAAATAATGAAGCAATGAATCCTGTCCATAAAATATATAATAAAATTTTCCATGCCCACAATTTTCCTGTCGAAAGAAGAACTTTGCCCGGATTTTGCAGAATAGAAAGTAAATGTTCCGGATTATTAAATAACCAGTTATTCAAGTGTAATCCCGTCCCATAAGCATCCGGGAAAATAATCAGATACACCACTGCATATATCGCATAAAAAATAATTGGAAATAAAAATGCAATCCGATTAAGGTGAAATTTTTTTCTTTTTGATTCTGCTTTCTTTCTGTTCATTCCAATTTTCCCATAAGGCATTTTTCTTTGTATTCTCTGAGTTTTTCATAGTCACTCTTTGGCGGTATGATGGTTTCCACATAAAAATTTATGACTTCCGCACCAAATCGTTCAAACTCATCTTTCACCGCGTTTTTGCAATCTTCGGATATTTCGTCCAAATATCCGGTAACCTCCAAAAACGAAATTTTTCTGCGGATCATATATGCAGAAATGACATTTTTAATTTTCGATACAAGAAGTCCACTAAAATATGCTGCGACAAATTCATAAGTTACGGTTGCCCCCAACGGAACTACACCTACCACTTCCGCAACAAACCTTCTTGTATCATCGATACGCAATCCATATGTACCGTGCGACCGGATGGATAACAAAATCCCGTATTTCGGATCTTCTACCGGAAACGAGTTCTGTGTCCCCCAGTTCATATTTAATTTCGAAGTTTTATTCACATAATAAATTTCTGCCGTAAACGGAGTATCTCCACCGAACGGCAGATTTACAAGTTTGTTCAAAAGTGGCAAATTCCCTGTATTAAGCGTATGCGTTCCCGGTCCGAATAAATCCAATGCCTTTCCACCCTTAAAAAATAAGGCTTCCTGTCCCTGATTCACAACTAACTGTGAACCATATACAAAGTCCTCTTCCGGATATTTATAGATCAGCCAGGGCGAACCATCACAAGGGCCGTCATATTTTACACGATTGATCAAGGCCCAATTATTTTTCTTTTCTCTTCTAAACATTGTCATTCCTATTCTCCATTAATAATATGTAGAATTAATAAGTTTGTTTGTTTTTTACAATTTTATCTCAAAAGTATATTTTCATACTATCTCCGTCATCATCGGTAGTCAATCCAATTCTGTTTTAATAAGAAAAAGTGATGATATATTCTTTTTTTCTCATACATCATCACTTTTTCTTATCACCATATTCTATTTTTTCTCCAACCCAGGCCACTCCTGGTCTTTCTCCGAAAGTGTCAGCGGCGTTCCATCTGCCATGCAATATCCTTCCGCCGATGGGGTTCCGCGATACCCACCTGTCACATCCGGCCACCGGATACCGATCTTTGGGTCATTCCATGCCAGACCGCCCTCGTCGTTCGGATGCCAGAAGTCATTGACTTTATAGCAGAACTCTGCCTCGTCAGACAGGACCAGAAAGCCATGCGCAAAGCCTTCCGGAATCAGGAACTGTTTTTTGTTTTCTTCCGACAATTCCACACCATACCATTTTCCATAGGTTGCGGAACCTTCCCGCAGATCCACCGCCACATCAAATACGCTACCGCGCACAGCGCGCACGAGTTTGCACTGCGGATAGTTGATCTGGAAATGCAGTCCGCGAAGTACACCCTTGACGGACATCGACTGGTTATCCTGTACAAACTGGATATCGAATCCGGCTTCTTTCATTTCCCTCTCATTATATGTCTCCATGAAATATCCGCGGGCATCCCCGTGTACGGCCGGTGTAATCACACACAGCCCTTCGATACCGCCGACATTTTTTTCCACTGTTATCTGTCCCACTGTTTTTTCCTCTTTCATGCTGATTTGTAACTATTCAGAACCCCCTCAGAATAGTTACGCTGATTTTAATATTTCACCCTGCCTTCTGCTACTGCTTTTAAGTGCTCTCCATACGGGCTCTTCCCATAGCGTATCGCAGAATCAAGTAATTTTCCCCGGTCAATCCAATGATTGATATATGCAATTTCTTCCGGTGCGGAAATGGTCACGCCCTGCCGGTGCTCAATCATCTGCACAAATGCCGCTGCATCCAGAAGGCTGTCCATCGTTCCGGTGTCCAGCCATGCAAACCCACGTCCGAGCAGCTGCACATTTAAGTTTTTCTGCTGCAGATACATGTCGTTTAACGTCGTAATCTCCAGTTCCCCGCGGGCAGACGGCTTTACCTGTTTTGCCATCGCGCTCACGCCTGCCGGATAGAAATACAGTCCGGTCACGGCATAGTTGCTCTTTGGCTGTGCCGGTTTTTCCTCGATGGATACGGCTTTTCCGTTCGCATCGAAATCCACGACACCGAAACGCTCCGGATCGTTGACATAATAGCCAAAGACGGTTGCCTGTCCTTCCTGTGCATCCTTTGCGGCATTACGCAGAATTTTTCCGAATCCGTTTCCGTAGAAAATGTTGTCGCCGAGTACCATGGCGCAGGCATCCTCTCCGATAAATTCCTCTCCAAGCAAAAATGCCTGTGCGAGTCCGTCCGGGGACGGTTGCACTTTGTAGGACAGATGAAGCCCGAACTGATTTCCATCCCCCAGAAGTGCTTCAAATCTCGGGGTATCTTCCCGCGTGGAAATAACTAAAATATCACGGATGCCTGCCAGCATCAGTGTAGACAGCGGATAATAAATCATCGGTTTGTCATATACCGGAAGCAATTGTTTACTGGTTACCATGGTCAGCGGGTACAGCCGTGTCCCGGCGCCGCCTGCCAATATAATTCCCTTCATCTTAAAGTTCCCCCTGTTGCTTTAATTCCTGCAGATACCGTCCCAGTGCGTCCTGCCAGGTCGGAAGCGGTGTAAATCCATTTTCTTTCAGTTTCTTTTTTTCCAGTCTGCTGTTGTATGGACGCGCTGCCTTGGACAGACCGTATTCCGCGGTTGTCACAGGCTGCACTTCGGTAGCGAGTCCTGCCTGTCGGTAAATTTCTTTTGTAAAATCATACCAGGAGATGTAGCCACCCTCGTTTGTCGCATGATAATAACCATATTTTTCGGTTTCCATCATGTCAACAAGCAGTCTGGCCAGATCATAGGTATAGGTTGGTGTGCCGATCTGGTCATTTACCACACGTACCTGCGGATGATTTTTTCCTACCTGCAGCATGGTCTTGATAAAATTCTTTCCGTTTAATCCAAATACCCAGGCGATACGAACGATAAAATACTTTTCCAGTGTCTGTGCCACTGCCAGCTCGCCCCCCAGTTTGCTCTGTCCGTATACATTGAGCGGTGCATACTCTTTGCAGTCCGGCTCCCACGGTGTTTCGCCCTGTCCGTCAAACACATAGTCGGTGCTGATATAGATCATTTTGGCATCTGCTTTTTTCGCTGCGTCCGCAATATGTTTCGTTCCATCTACATTGATGGCTTTGACTTTTGCCTGATTTTCTTCGTCCTCTGCTGCATCCACAGCGGTCCATGCCGCACAGTGCACGATGGCATCCGGCTGCACGTTTTGGATAGTCTGTTCTACCGCTGTGGCATCGGTAATGTCAAGCGGCACATATTTTACGGTAGTCTCCAGTGCCGGTGCGATATCCGAACCGATAGCCTCATGTCCACGTTTTGTCAGCTCGTTTACCACGTCATGTCCCAGCTGTCCGGCAACGCCTGTCACGAATACTTTCATATTTAAATACCTTTCTTTCCGTACATTTCTTTGTAATAATTCTGGTATTCTCCATTTACGATATTCTCCCACCATTCCTTATGATCCAGATACCACTGGATGGTCAGGCGGATACCATCCTTAAACATCGTCTCCGGCAGCCAGCCCAACTCGTTGTGAATCTTGGTCGGATCGATGGCATAGCGCATATCGTGTCCTTTTCTGTCCTGCACATGCTCGATCAGGCTTTCCGGTTTGCCGAGATATTCGCAGATCAGTTTTACGATATCAATATTTTTCATCTCATTGTGTCCACCGATGTTGTAGACTTCTCCGACGGTTCCGTTGCGCAGGATCAGGTCAATCGCCTTGCAGTGATCCTCGACATACAGCCAGTCGCGCACATTGAGTCCCTCTCCGTATACCGGAAGCGGCTTATCTGCCAGCGCATTTGCAATCATAAGCGGAATGAGTTTTTCTGGAAACTGATACGGGCCGTAGTTGTTGGAACAACGGCTGATCGTCACCGGCAGGCCGTACGTTCTATGATATGCCATAACAAGCAGATCCGCAGATGCCTTCGAAGTGCTGTAAGGACTGGAGGTGTGGATCGGCGTATCTTCATGGAAGAACAGATCCGGGCGATCCAGCGGCAGATCTCCGTACACCTCATCCGTGGATACCTGATGATACCGTGAAATGCCATACTTTCTGCATGCGTCCATCAGCACAGACGTACCGATAATATTGGTCTGTAAAAAGACTTCCGGATTCTCAATGGAGCGGTCCACATGGGACTCCGCTGCAAAATTGACGATCACATCCGGTTTTTCTTCCTCAAAAAGGGTATATACTCCCGGACGGTCGCAGATATCGAGTTTTACGAAACGAAAATTCGGCTGATCCATCACCGGTGCGAGCGTGGACAAATTGCCCGCATAGGTCAGGGAATCCAGACATACGATGCGATCCTGTGGATGTTCTTTTAACATATAGAAGATAAAGTTGCTGCCGATGAAACCGGCACCACCCGTTACAATAATAGTCATGTACTTTTCCTCCTGTGTGAGTTTCCAATTTTTCTATTTGATTGCATTATAAAAGGTGACGCTAGGTCACCTTCAAGTCTTTTTTATAGATTTTTCAAACTATTTTCTGCACAGGAAGATCCCTGCATCTTTTGTGATATGAAATCCATCTGCCACACGGGCAGAAACAAATTCCCGGAACTCTTTGTACTGGTTCAAAAGCAGCTGGTTCTGGTTTCCGTGACAGGAAAGAATATAGGAAATCAGCGGTTCTGCTTCCGCTATTTCAATCGCATCCTCGTATCTTCGCATCTGAATTTCCGGAAAATACGGTGCTAACAGGTTTTCTCCGTTTTCAAGCCCGAACCGCTCATACAGCACCTCCGCTGATAAAACGATTTCTTTATGAAACTGTTGCACCAGATCGGTAATTTCCCACATATGCTGCTTTCCATAAGTACTGCACAAAAAACGTCCCTCATCTTTTAAGACTCTCCTGCATTCTGCAAGCACCAGTGGGATATTTTCACAGTAAAACAGCACATGATCCGCGATCACAACATCAAACATTCCCTCCTCATAAGGAATTTCTTCGCAGTCAAATTTTTTATAGGAAAAGCGGCTGTCCTCTCCCAGTGCACGCTGTGCATCCTTTAGCATTCCTTCCGATTTGTCCGAGAGAACGACCCAAAGATCCGCAGGCAGCTGTTCCCTGTTTTCGGTCCAGAGTGCTCCATTTCCACAGCCGAGTTCCAGAATCCGCATCCCCGGCTGCAGATTACACTGCTGCATAATCCACGGAAACCACCCCTGCGGATTGACGGAATACTCCCTGTGCAGGCGAATCCGGGCGGAAATATTTGCCGCATTCTGGTACTGGTTTTTCAGGCTTCGTTCCACTGCCGTCAGATGGATCAGATCCAGCATACTGTTCCAGTCAATCGCCTGTTCCGTCTGGATGGCTTCTATGGTGCGGTCAATTGCCTCATCCATCGCCTGCATTTCGTCCATTTTCTGCCGCAGCAGCTTCTTCTGTATCCGCATGGATTCGAGAAGATACTGCTGGTCTGCCGCAGCAAGTGTCATCTCCCGGATATCTTCCAGCGAAAATCCCAGATATTTTAATAAAAGGATCTGCTGGAGTTTTGCCAGATCTGCATCCGTATACAGCCGCGCTCCTGCGGCAGTCCGTGCACTTGGCTTTAAAATATTCTGTTTATCATAATACCGGATCGCGCGAAGTGTCACATGTGCTTTTTTTGCAAATTGTCCGGATGTGTAATACGCATCCTTTTTCATCTACAGTTCTTTCACCTCATCCCGCATTTCTTCTGTCATATTCTGTACATAGGTCGTCTGGGAAGAAATTTCTTCCGTGTTTGCGGCAATCGTTGACACTTTCTGCGTCATGGTATTCATGCTTTCTACCAGATCTTTGATCGAATCCATGCTCTGTGTAATCTTTGGAAGAATTGCCTCGGCTTTCTGGTCGTTCTGCGTCAGAAGATCTTTCGTGGAATCAGACAGTGTACGGATTTCCTCCGCTACCACTGCAAAGCCTCTTCCGTTCTCACCGGCACGCGCCGCCTCAATGGAGGCATTGAGCGAAAGCAGATTTGTCTGTCCCGCAATGGCAGAAATATCTTCATTGCTCTTTTTATATACACTGATGAAATCCGACATGATACGGATGGACTCATTCAGTTCATCGCACAGACGGGAAATATCCTGAATATACTGTGCCAGATTGGTTGCTTCATTTGCAGATTCCTCGTTTGCCGTGTTCAATTCTGCAATGTTATCACTCAGGGTAATAAACCGGTCTGTGATATCTGTAATCTTCTGCTGGCGGATTTCCTGTTCCGTCCGCTCCTGATCGCGAAGTTCTGCAATCTTTTTTGTCTCTTCCTCTGCCATGCCCCGCACATAGTGCACACAGTTTTCTTTTACGTTGACTCCATTGTGGATGGCACGTACCATGTTGGTGCAGCTTGAATATCCACAGGATTCGCAGTCCCTATGCTGTTCCTCATAGGTATCTTTTTTCATTTCTGCAAACAGGCGGTTCTTCTCCTGTTCGGACGGTTCCTCAATATGTACTGCGCGATTGGTGTAGCTGCGCATAAAATCGTTGATGTCCAGCTTTCCAAAAGCGTCCATGAAGTTTTTCAGACGTTCCTCCGGTGTCAGTGTATCTGCCCACGGACTCCTGCTTTTGCTCTTCCTGCCAAAGTGTGCCTTCTCCTGTTTTGCACTGGTTTTGCTGTTCCGCAGTTTTGCGATTGTCAGCATGACATCATCGGTTCCCCGTTTCGGATCTGTGGCAGTTCCGTAGAGACAGCCCTTCGCGCAATTTAAGATATCTACCATAAACGGAAGTTCTTTATTCTGCTGAATGCGTTTTGCATAGGAACGCAGATATTCATACGCCTCATGCTCGCCCTCTACCTGACGCACTACCTGCTCTTTCCCAAGAAAATGTTCTACATTCTCCCGCAGTCCACCAGGCATCGGATACAAAGAACCCAGTCCGTATTCCAGTTCATCGGTATATGGTTCACATCCTTCATAATCGTTTCCGATATACTTCATCATCTTTTCAAAAGTTACATTATAAGAAACATATCCGCCGCAATTGGGATCGGTAATCTCTAATTTTTTGGCAATACACGGGCTGATGAAAGCAATTTCATCTGTGACCTGCATGTATTTTTTCATATAAATAGCAGTACACATCATCGGACTGTGTACCGGCATCAGACGCGGAATCAGCTCCGGTATATATTTTTCCACATAGGTGACTACTGCCGGACACGGCTGGGAAATGCCCCCGAAAAATTTGTGTTCCGTAATGTATTTCAGATATCCCCAGGTTGTGATATCCGCACCGAACGATACGCTGCAGATATGGTTGACTCCCTTACTCTTTAAATATCCCAGCACACGCTGGTATTCTTTGGGATAATTTGCCAGAAATGCCGGTGCCAGTATCACGGAAATTTTCTTTCCCGATGCAAGGTCTTCAAAGAAGCGGTCCGTATCATCATAATAGTCTCTCGCTTCATGTGGGCAGACATCAAAGCATTCCCCACATGCAATACATTTGTCCGGGTCTACCGTTACATAACCTTCCTGCGTTGCAATATTTGCCGTAAGTACAGGACAGCCCCGCACGCATTTGTTGCATCCGGTGCATAAATCATTTGTGTAAATCAGTTCCATAAACGCACTCCTTATTATGATTTTCGTATAAACACTACCCCTATATGCTTATAATTTTATTACTTTTTACTATATTTGTCCAGCAAAACCTTGCTTTTTCCGTTATTTTTATCAAAACACAAATGGTTGTCTATGATTTTTTGCAGACTGGATTTATATTTTTTTCCCATTTTGGATATATACACACCGATAGATCGCACTATACTAGGATACAAAGAACTATTTTCACCAATTCGGAGGTTTTCCATGAAAAAAGCAGCTGTTATCCATGATCTGTCCGGTTTCGGAAAGTGTTCGCTCACGGCAGCGATTCCGGTATTATCCGCGCTGGGCGTGCAGTGTTGTCCGGTTGCAACAGCCGTACTGACCGGGCAGACCGGTTATCCCTGTTATCACTGTACCGATCTGACCGCCATGTTACCGGACTATATCGATGCCTGGGGGAAAAATAACGCACATTTTGATGCCATCTACAGCGGATTTCTGACCGGGGCGGAACAGATTTCGCAGGTGCTTGATTTCATCCGCCAATTCCGGGAAGAACATACGCTTCTTCTGGTTGACCCTGTTATGGGGGATGACGGAAATGCTTATCCGTTTTTTACTCCGGGGCTGTTAAATGGAATGAAAGAACTGACGCTTGAAGCAGACGTGATCACGCCGAATCTGACGGAAGCCTGTCTGCTGGCAGACATCCCGGAAAATGCCTTACTTCACTGCCAGACGAACACGGATCTGCTGAAGCTGGCAGAAGATGTGGCACTGCGGCTGCAAAAAAAAGCCTCACACCCACAGGATGTCGTGATCACCGGTGTCAAATGCCGTGATGAAAAACATCCCGTCATTTATAATATTGCTGCCACTGCAAATGGAATTTACCGGCACGAATCGCCGTTTTTTGACCGGAGTTTTTCCGGAACCGGGGATCTGTTTGCCTCTGTATTGTGTGGCTGCCGCACAAAGGGCATATGCACGGAAGATGCGATTCTGCTTGCCGGGAAATTTTTATCCCACAGTATCGGGGATACCATGAAAGAAAATACGCCGGGACGCGATGGCGTTAATTTCGAGAAATTTCTTATTGACCTGATTGCAGATTCAAACGTGTAAAAAATGGGAAACCCGGAAAAGAATTTCGCAATTGATGAATCCATACGATAGAAAGAAGGAATTATTATGGCAAAAATTTTATATGTGTATAATGATCAGGTATATGCAAATATCACAAATAAATGTGACTGCAACTGTACGTTCTGTATCCGTAAACAGTTTGATGGTGTGGGTGATGCGGATACCCTCTGGCACAAAGCAGAGCCTTCTTTAAGTGAGATTATTGCCGCAATTGATGCCTTTGATTTCACCGGCTACAAAGAATTTGTTTTCTGTGGCTATGGGGAACCGACCTGTGCACTGGAGAATCTGATCGCCAGTGCCAGATATGTCAAAGAAAAAACAGGTCTCCCGATCCGTGTCAATTCCAATGGTCTGGGAAACCTGTATTATAAACGTGATATTGTACCACAACTGGCAGAAGTGGTAGACAGTATCTCCATCAGCTTAAATGAGGCAACTGCAGAAAAGTACGAAAAAGTAACCCGTCCATCCTTCCCTCATGCTTATGAAGCAATGCTTGATTTTGCAGAGGAATGTGGAAAACTTATCCCACACACGCAGCTGTCGATCGTGGATATTCTTCCGGAAGAAGACATTAAGGCGTGTCAGCGCATCGCCGACAGCCGCGGTGTCCATCTGAAAGTACGTCCATGGGAGCACAGTGCATAAAGAAGTTACCGTTCTCATGCTTACCAGTGAACACCAGCGGCATTACAGTCCCAGCACATCCAGAAGGATCTGTTCATCTTTCTTTTGTTTCTGTGGATGCTGTAATTCCGCATCTGCCAGACGGGTACGGATATTCTGCATCCGCTGGTCCAGATCTGCACTGATCTGTGCACATTCGCTCAGTTCCTGTGCCAGACGCTCGGTTTCATCTGCCGGAATATTCTTTTTGTACCGCACTTTGTGCTCCAGACTCGCCCAGAAATCCATGGCAATGGTGCGAAGCTGTACTTCAACTTTCATTTCCCGTTTCTCATTCTTCAGAAAAATCGGCACTGCAACGATCAGATGCAGGCTGCGGTATCCGTTTTCCTTCGGATGCTTGATATAATCTTTCTGTTCGATCAGACGGATATCATCCTGCTGAAGCAGGCAGTCCGCCAGCAGATAGATATCTTCCGGGAAAGAGCACACAACCCGGATTCCTGCTATATCATTGATGTTCTGTTCAATCGCCGAAAGCGTCAACGGAATATTTTTCCGGCGCACTTTGCGCACGATTCCGTCCAGCGATTTCACACGTGTCTTGATGGACTCGATCGGATTACGGTCATATTCCAGCGAAAATTGTTCGTTTAACACTTTAAACTTCGTTTCTACTTCCATGATTGCGCACTTGTAATATGCCATCAGCGTATCCAGCGGTTTTGTATTTTCCTGCACAAAATCCAAAAATTCATCCGACATCAGACGGTTACGGACAAGGTTTTCCGCTGCCTGCTGCAGCTGCGCATTTACTACTTTACTTAATTCGTTCATATCTATTTCCTCTTTTTCTCCTGTAATTTTCTATATAAATAATTGTGAAATTCTTAGTTCCGGCGGACTCCCGTGTGGTGGCTCCGGCTGCGGCCTCTCCGATACGCACTCAATATCCAGAATCAAGAATTTGCAGAAAGTGACTGCGTGACTCCTTTGATGATTTGTGTTCGTTCAAGTTTCGACAGCGGCGCGGTTTGTGTCCGTCTGCCAAGGACGCGTCCGAAGGATTTCGTGTCTGCCTTAGCGGAGTGCTTCAAAATACTGTGCCCGCGGGTCGTGTTTGCGACCACATTTATTTAAGGTCATTCAAAAAAGTCCGTAGGGAGACATAACCGGGAGCGGGCGCCATAAAATTTTTGAAGTGCTCCGCTTAGGCAGACTAGAAATTCTGAGCGCATCCTTGGCAGACGGACACAAACCGCGCCGCTGTCGAAACATTGCCCGGACACAAAATTAGAGCCACGCAATCACTTTCGCAAATTCTAAGATTCTGTCTAATTCGTGCGTATCGGAGAGGCCGCAGCCGGAGCCACCACACGGGAGTCCGCCGGAGCACAAACTTTCCCAATTGTTTTAAATAAAAAGAACTTCACGGAAATAAATTTCCATGAAGCTCTCCGCACATGGACTTTCCTGTCTGGTTTCCACATGCCTTTATTATAATGGATTCATCCGCAAAACGGAATAAATAAAGTCTGAACTTTTTCCGAATTTTATCTTAATCCTTGAACAGATCCGTAGAGTAATAACGGTCTCCGCTGTCCGGAAGAAGGGCAACTACAGTCTTTCCCTTAAACTCCGGTCTTTTTGCCACTTCGATGGCTGCCTTTAATGCCGCTCCGGAAGAAATACCTACCAGCACACCTTCCTCTTTTGCAATATATTTGGAATACTCGAAAGAGTCTTCATTGGAAACCGGGATTACTTCATCATAAACCTTGGTATCGAGTGTGTTTGGAATAAATCCGGCTCCGATACCCTGGATCTTATGTGGACCTGCCTTTCCGGTAGACAATACTGCAGATGTCTCTGGCTCTACGGCAACGATCTTTACATCCGCGTTCTGGGATTTTAAATACTCACCAACACCTGTGATGGTTCCGCCTGTACCGACACCGGCTACAAATGCATCGACTTTTCCATCTGTATCTTCCCAGATCTCCGGCCCGGTTGTCTTCTTGTGTGCTGCCGGGTTTGCAGGGTTCTCAAACTGCTCCGGAATGAAGCTGTCTGCGATCTCTTTGTGAAGTTCCTCTGCCTTTGCGATGGCTCCCTTCATACCCTTGCTTCCATCGGAAAGAACAAGTTCTGCACCATATGCCTTGATGATGTTACGACGCTCAATACTCATGGTCTCCGGAAGAACGATGATCAGGCGGTAACCCTTTGCTGCTGCGATTGCCGCAAGACCGATACCTGTGTTTCCGGATGTCGGCTCGATAATGGTGGAGCCCGGCTTTAATTTCCCGTCCTTCTCTGCCTGCTCAATCATCTCTTTTGCAATACGGTCCTTAACAGATCCTGCCGGGTTAAAGTACTCCAGCTTTGCAAGAAGTCTTGCCTCAAGGCCAAACTTCTTCTCGATGTGTTTGAACTCTACCAGTGGTGTGTGTCCGATCAGTTCCAATGTTCCTTCATAAATATTTGCCATTTTATTATCCTCCAATTTACTCTCTCTGATCTAATCCCTTATTTTCATACTTCTTTAGTAGGAATTATCTGTTGTTATGAATATACACCCTTTCCCAAACGCTGTCAACTACTTTTTACGATATTATTTTATACCCCTAAAAAAATACACGACACTCCTTATATTTTACTCCGCTTTGCCACAATTAAGACTCCAAAATTTTAACAGAGCCAGAAACTGCACAAAATTCGTAAAGTATTCTATAAGAAGCATCGTGTATTTTTATCTATATGTGTATGAAAAACCCTCCGACTTTATTACTCGTCATCCTCATCGTCATCATCGTCCGCATCCTCACCGAGCAAAGCCTCTTTTAAAGTTCTCCAGCCAAGGACTGCACACTTCACACGCGCCGGCATATGGGCGATATCGCGGAGTGCCGATGCCTCCTCAAGAGAATCAATCTCCTCCTCGCTGGCATCGCCTTTGATCATTTTCATAAAGATTTTCCCCATCTGCAGAGCCTCTTCTTTTTTCTTTCCGACAATCATGCCAAGCATGATATCTGCGGAAGCCTGGGAAATCGCGCATCCGTCCCCGACAAATGCACCGTCGGTAATCGTGTCGCCATCGGTCTTTAATTTCAGGAAAATATCATCTCCGCAGCTTGGGTTTACCCCCTCCAGCACAATATCCGCATCCGGCAGATCATGTTTAAACTCCGGGCGCACGTTGTGCTCCGTTAAGATTTCATTATAAAAACTTCTATTTTCCATATCCCATTCGCTCCCTTATACTTGCGATGCTTGCTACAAATTGATCGGCTTCTTCTTCGGTATTGTAAAACATAAAGCTTGCCCGTGTGGCGGAACTGATACCCAGATAATTCAAAAGCGGCTGCGCACAATGATGTCCGGCACGCACGCAGATACCGTCGGCAATCAGGATCTCGCTCACATCGTGCGGATGCACATCATCAATGGTAAATGTAAGAATTCCGGTGTGTTCTTCTGCCAGATCAGAACCCAGTACATGTACATGTGGAAGTTCTTTTAATCCGTCAAACGCACGCTTTGTCACAGCAAGTTCCCGCTCCTGCATCACGTCAAAGCCAACAGACTGTGCGTATTTTATGGCAGCATGCAATGCTATTGCACCCGCAGCATTTACGGTTCCCGCCTCAAACTTGTGCGGAAGTTCTGCGTATTTTGCGCTCTCGCGGGTCACGGATTCGATCATCTCGCCACCGGAAAGAAACGGCGGCATTTTCTTTAACAGTTTTTTCTTTCCATATAACACACCAATTCCCATCGGTCCGAAAATTTTATGTCCGGAAAATGCAAAGAAGTCTGCATCCAGATCCTGCACATTGACCGGCATATGCGGGGTGCTCTGTGCCCCGTCCACCACGATAATGGCATTTTTTTCATGTGCCATGGCTGCGATCTCTTTGACCGGGTTCACACGTCCGAGCACGTTAGAAATCTGTGTGATTGCTACGATTTTTGTCTTTTCCGTAATCTGTTCTTTTACCTGATCAAGATCCACCGATCCGTCCGGACGGCATTCGATAAACCGGAGTACCGCTCCTGTCTGCCGCGCAACCATCTGCCATGGCAGAAGATTGCTGTGATGTTCCATGATCGAAACGAGGATTTCATCCCCGGCATTTACATTGTTTAAACCATAGCTGTATGCCACAAGATTCATGCTCTCTGTGGTATTTCTGGTAAAGATGATTTCACGCGCGGATTTGGCTCCGATAAAATCACGCACGCCTTTTCTGGCATTTTCATACAGTTCGGTTGCTTCCACACTCAGCGGATAATTTCCACGCAGCGGATTTGCATTGTGTTTCAGGTAAAAATCGCGTTCTGCATCAATGACACACTGTGGACGCTGGGAAGTTGCCGCATTGTCGATATAGACCCATTTCTTTCCATCGCCCGCTCCTGCTTCGATTTCCGAAAGCAGCGGAAAGTCCTTGCGATAATCGGTCATGTTACACCTCCCCAAGTTCTTCATCGATCATTTTGGCGAAGCTCTCATCTTTTATGATCGCTTTCAGACGATCAATGTTGGCTCGTGCCATAATATTCTCGGCATGTTCTTTGTCGATGCCGCGGCTGGCAAAATAAAACATGGTATCCTCATCAAGTTCCCCAATCGTTGCACCGTGATTACCAACGACATTTTCCTCGGAGCATAAGATCACCGGAACGGTTTTATTCTCCACATCATCGCCAAGCATCAGTACATTTTCCAGCTCGTTTCCGACAGAATTGGAAGAGCCGGTCTTAAAATCAATCGTTCCACGGAAGATCTTCTTTGCACCGTCGCGCAGGGCACCGCCCACGTTGATCTCACTCTCTGTATGCTTTCCAAAGTGGTTGACCACTTCATTCATGTCGATGATATGTGTGTGCTGCCCGATATAGCCGATATCGCTCCTAAAGCTGCTCGCATCGCCGTTTAAGTTGATGGTCGTATCGGAATAGATATCTCCTTTTCCGAGATAAATCTGTACCAGCTCGATACGGGCGTTTTTTGCACATTCTCCCTCAATCTGATTGTACACAAGGGAATTTTCTGCTGTGTGCTGCAGCTGCACCAGACGCACCCGTGCATGTTCTTCCACCGAAAGGCTTGTCCTTACGGCAAGTTTTTCCTCTGTCTGATAATCCATAAACACGGTCACCTGCTTACCGGCCGGTGCTATGATATGGATCTTTTTGCTGCTGTATCTTCCCTCTCCGGTAATGGAAAAGCGTACCTCTTCGGTGCTTCCCGCTGTCACGGTTTCCTCCGGAAGTTCTGTTGTATGTTCTTTGTCCCACGGAAGCTTGGTCTCGTTGACATGTAACCAATACCAGGTCTTCGATGGAAGTTTATTGATTGTCATTTCTGTCATTGTTCTCCTCCTAACCTATGCTTCCCTTCATCTCCAGCCGGATCAGGTTGTTCATCTCAACCGCGTACTCGACCGGAAGTTCCTTGGATACGTTGTCTGCAAATCCACTGACTAAAAGTGCCCGGGCATCTTCTTCCGTCATGCCTCGTGACATCAGGTAAAAGACGGCATCGTCGCTGATGCTTCCGATCTTTGCCTCATGCCCCACAGCGGCATCTTTCGTGCGGATATCCATTGCCGGAATCGTGTCGGAACGGGACTCGGAATCCAACATCAGGGACTGACAGGATACGGCGGATTTTGATCCTTTCGCATTCTTTGCCACGACCACGCTGCTTCGGAAGGTACTGATTCCACCGTCTTTGCTGATGGAACGGGTATTCATATAGGAGCTGGTGTTTGGTGCGGCATGTACGACTTTTGCACCGGTATCCAGATTCTGTCCATGTCCGGCAAATGTCACACCGGTAAATTCCATTTTGGCACCCTCACCCTTTAATACGCTCATCGGGTACAGACAGCCCACATGGGAACCAAACGATCCGGAAACCCACTCAATCGTTCCGCCTTCCTCGACGGAAGCACGCTTGGTATTTAAGTTGTACATATTCTTGGACCAGTTTTCGATCGTGGAATAACGAAGCTTTGCATTTTTCTTGACGAACAGCTCTACACAGCCCGCATGCAGGTTGGCTACGTTATATTTCGGAGCCGAACATCCCTCGATGAAATGAAGGCTCGCGCCCTCGTCCACTATGATCAGTGTATGCTCAAACTGACCGGCTCCTTTGGCATTCAACCGGAAATAAGACTGCAGCGGAATGGACACGTGCACGCCCTTTGGCACATAGACGAACGAACCACCGGACCATACGGCTCCGTGCAGTGCTGCAAACTTATGGTCATGCGGGGTGACAAGTTTCATGAAATACTTGTGTACCATGTCCGCATATTCTCCTTTTAAGGCGCTTTCCATATCGGTGTAGACAACGCCCTGTGCGGCAACCTCGTCTTTGACATTGTGATATACCAGCTCGGAATCGTACTGGGCACCGACACCGGCTAAGGATTTCCGCTCGGCCTGCGGGATTCCCAGACGCTCAAATGTCTCTTTGATGTCTTCCGGCACATCCTTCCAGGATGCCTGCATTTTGGAATGTGGGCGGACATAGGTGGCAATGTGATCCATGTCCAGTCCCTCAATTGACGGTCCCCAGTCCGGAACCGGCATCTCATTGTAAATCTGTAAGGACTCCAGGCGGAACTGCTGCATCCATGCCGGATCGCCCTTTTCTTTGGAAAGCTGCTCCACGATCTGTGGGGTCAGACCTTCTTTCATTCTGTATGCATCTTTTTCCTCATCGCGGATATCATAGATGCTGCGGTCGATATCTTCTACCTGACTCTTTTCTCTCATTTCGCACGCACCTTTCTTACTGTTCAAATTCCTCAAAACCGTTTTCGTTGATCTCATCTACTAAGGAAGCATCTCCGTTTTTCACGACTTTTCCTTCATCCATAACGTGGGTAACATCCACATGCAATGACTCTAAGATTCGTGTGCTGTGGGTAATAATCAGAAGGCTTCCCTTGCATTTTTCTTTGTAAAGCTGGATTCCTTTTGATACGGTACGGACAGCATCCACATCCAGTCCGGAGTCGGTCTCGTCAAGGATTGCAAGCTTTGGCTCTAACATAAGCATCTGCAGAATTTCTGCTTTTTTCTTTTCACCACCGGAGAAGCCGACATTTAAATCACGTTCTGCATAGGACTCATCCATGGAAAGAAGTTTCATGGTCTCGGTCAGTTTTTTCTTGAAATCCCACAGACGGACACGCTTTCCGGTCTTCTGCTCGAGTGCATTACGGATAAATGCGCTCAATGTCACCCCCGGAACTTCCAGCGGATTCTGGAAGGAGAGGAAGATTCCCTTTTTGGCACGCTCATTCACCGGCATCTCTGTGATGTCCTCTCCGTCAAAGAAAATCTGTCCGGATGTGATGGCATATTTCGGATGCCCGGTGATGGCATAGCCCAGGGTGGATTTTCCGGTTCCGTTCGGTCCCATCAGAACATGCACTTCGTCTTTTCCAACTTCTAAATTTACTCCGTGTAATATTTCTTTATCTTCAACGTTTACGTGCAGATCTTTGATCTCTAATAAGTTTTTTTCAGACATTTGTATTTCCTCCATATAAAACATGTTGTTTAACTTTCACAGGAATGCGTCTTCTGTGAAATCATATCCTCAAGGGTATGCTTCTCAAGGTAATCATTGATCACAGCTTCCAGTCCCTGCCAGAACGGAAGTGTGGTACACTCTGCGGTGCTCTCGCACTTTTTCCCACCTTCACACAGGCACGCGACCGGAGCTAAATTTCCTTCGATCAGTTGAAGGATCTCAATTACTTTATATTCCGACGGTTGTTTGATCAGACGGTAACCGCCACCCTTTCCGCTGGCACTCTCAAGCATCTTCCCTTTTGTCAGTATGGTCATAATACTTTCAAGATATTTCAGGGAAATGCCCTGCCTTGTGGCAATTTCTTTGACCGGAATGAATTCTCCGGAATTGTGCTGCGCAAGATCGACCATCACACGCAGTGCATATCTGCTTTTTGCGGATATCATCATATCGTTTTACCACCTCGTTTCATGAAATACGACCGCAGCGTATTCCGTGAGTTCTACGGTGTGATTATAAGCCCCACTCCCCTACTATGTAAATAGGGGAATGTGAAAAATCATGTTTTTCTTCCAGTACAAATTGCTGTTTAACTGTGTGGTCTGGGATCTTTTGTTTTTCAGAGGGACGGATTTGCGGGGGATTGTTCTAAATATAAGTTTTTTCGATGCGACGGAAGAAGGGGGACATTCTCTTTCTCCAGAAAAATTTACAAGTCAGCGCCGATGTTGATTTCAGGTTGATTTGACAAAGGTTTTACTTTTATGCTATTAACGTTACATGATGGAACTACGGCGCAGTTGTAAATTTGTTCTTCCGAAAGAAATGTCCCCCTTCTTCCTGTAGATAGGAAAACTATAAGTAAAAGAATGATGTCCGCAAATCCTGTCTGTGGAACAAATATAAAGGAACCAGAACTTGCAGTTAAAAGGATGCCTCAAAAGCAGCTACGAATCCCATAAACTGGAATAAGCATAAAAATACCCTGTTAAATCACTTGATGATAAGACCGGGTCTCTATAGATGAAAAATTAAAGGTTTAGGTGACGGTTTTCCGAAATTTTTATGCATGAAATCAGGAAATGTCACCTATATAGTAAAAATTGCTTCTCCAGATACCGGTTTTTAGAAAAAGTGGTATCTGGAGAAGCAATTTTTGATCTATAGAGACTTTCCGGTATCTGAATGTTAAATTTTCAATATATAGGTACCACAATGGTATCTTTTACATGAATTTTATTGGTATAGATACCACGATGGCATCTTTTACTGAATTTTATTGATATAGGTATCACGATGATCTTTCCTATGAATTTTGATTATATAGAACTCGTCCTTTATTTATAATTTGATAATATCCATTCATATAAATACTTCAATAGAACTATTGTTTCACAAAATACCATCAATGAAATTTCCATCTATAATTTCTGGTGCACAAAAAACGGTATTTTCTATAAAATGAAAAAAGACCCACGAATCTCTCATGAGTCTTTCTCCATTTTAGTTTTTTTGCAAAATTTATTTATTTTTTACAGTGACTTTGCACTTATTTGTGATACCGTTAGATTTTACAGTAATGGTAACTTTTCCTGCTTTCTTTGCCTTGATCACACCCTTGGAAGATACGGCTGCGATCTTAGTATTCGAAGATTTGTAAGTTACTTTTCCAATGCTTCCCTTTACGCTTAACTTCGCAGTCTTACCTTTTTTCAGGGTTACTGTCTTTTTGTTTAAGGTTGGATTTTTAATGGTAATTTTTACCTGTCCACTTACACCGTTGTTAGTTGCGGTGATGATAACAGAGCCTTTCTTTACAGCGGTAACTTTACCGTTGGCATCTACTTTGGCTACCTTCGGGTTGCTGCTGGTGTAGGTTGTAATTCCGCTTCCGGATACGACATTTGCAAGGATATTGGTCTTACCCTTTACGTACAGTGTGGTATTTTCACTGACAACTGCAACTTTTGTTTCACGCTTGATATAGCTGATGGAAGAACCGTCCGGAGTCTCAAAAGTAAGGATGGTTGCCTCACCTTTCTTTGTGATGGCGTACTTGCTGGCCTTTGTAAGATCCTCTCTGTCGGTTGAGATGTATACACCACTGCTTACATCTTCTTTTCCATCATTGTCATATGCATAAAATGTAAATGGACTCTCGGTATATGTTCCGGTTCCATTCGGATCGAAATACGTCACTCCGGTTCCGTCCGCTTTCAGTTCACAATACATTTTTGCGTTTTTATACTGCGGATTGCTGGCATATGCGGACATATCTGCATCCCAGACACCTGCTAAAACGCTCTGCTGTGCTGCGGTATCTGCATTCTTCATTTCTGCAAGATTTTCGGTACAGAATAAAGCGATGCAGTTTTGGATCATCTGCTCGTTTTTCTCTGTCAGTGCACTCTTTAAGATACCGGAGCCTACCCAGTTTGCATATTTTCCAGTGTTGAGTTTTAACAGTTCTGTCAGATCGCTGCCGTAACGGAATTCAATGTGATAGGTTGTTGCCGGAGTATCCGGGCAGAGGAATACATACTTAAACTCATCCTCGTTTTTGTCTGTGCTCTGGAATACATAACCTTCCATCACACCGCTGAGTGCATCTTTTTTCAAAAACTTATACGTATGGGAAACTTTTTTGCTGTCGCTTGTGGTAAATTCTACTTTGCCACCGTCCTGGAAAGAAACTTCCTTTACATCATTGATAAATCCACAGTAAAATGTATTTGGATCTGCTTTGTCACCGTAGGTCGTAGAACCCACGGAAGCCTTCAGCGTCTTTACGGCTTCTGCTACAGCACTTCCTCCGACAACGGCTGCTGCGTCATCGTTCCAATACTTATTGTATTTTACATCAAATAATGCATCCTTGAACAACTGGATGTAATCGCCTTTTACTGCGGTAAATAATTTATCCGCCTTGGAGCTGTCGGACTCCTCTGTCGGGATCGTTGGTACACTTGTGTTGGTGCCTGCCGCCATAACCGGTGCTGCAGATGTTCCTGCTACCGTAATGGACAATAACAGTGCGAGTAATGCTTTGCGCATCTTTTTCATAATTCTTCTCCTTTCAAAGTTCCGCAGTTAGTCTATTGTAACTGCTGTTAGTCTGTTTATTCTATGATAGTCTTTTCCCTATGTTATGTCAAGAAGACAAAACAAAAATGGATATCATGTAAAAAAGGAGAGATACAAAATCATGATCTCTCCAAGAATTTTTATTTGGTTTCAATTGTTCCACCGCACAGCACATGATCGTCCTGATAAAAGACAGCAGCCTGGCCAGGCGTCATGGCACGCTGCGGTTCGTCAAACTGTGCCATCAGTGTTCCGTCCGGCTGCGGATACAGCGTACACGGTGCACCTGCATGCGAGTAGCGGATTTTACCGATAGCCTTGACCGGCCCGGTCAACTTTTCTTCTGCCATATAATTGATATTATCCACATGACAGTCACGAGAAAACAGACTCTCGGACTTGCAAAGCACGACTTCGTTTGTCTGCGGGCGAAGTTCCTTGACAAAAATAGGCGTGGATGAAGAAATGCCAAGACCCTTGCGCTGCCCGATCGTGTAATGAATCAGTCCGCGGTGCTGTCCCATAATGTTTCCTTCTTCATCGACAAAATCACCCGGTTTGCTTTCTTTTCCGGTCTCCTGTGTAATAAAAGAGGCATAATCATGATCCGGTACAAAACAGATATCCTGACTATCATGCTTTGTGGCAACCGGAAGCCCGATCTCCTCTGCGATCTGGCGGATATGAGGCTTATCATAATCTCCCACCGGCATCAGGGTACGGGAAAGCTGATCCTGTGTCAGATTGTAAAGTGCGTAGGTCTGATCCTTCGCCGCTGTAACGGAATTGCGGATCGTATAGCGGCCATTCGGCAGCTGCATGATACGCGCATAGTGTCCGGTGGCAATATAATCCGCACCGATCTCCAGTGAACGATGAAGCAGTGACTCCCACTTGACATAACGGTTGCAGGCGATACACGGATTCGGTGTACGCGCTTTTTCGTATTCTGACACAAAATAATCAATGACATATTTGTGGAAATCTTCCTTAAAATTCATCACATAATAAGGAATTTCCAGACGCTCTGCCACGCGGCGGGCATCCTCCACTGCAGAAAGTCCACAGCAGCCACCTTCCTGTGACTGCATAAAGACATCTTCATCCTGCCAGATCTGCATGGTGACACCAATCACATCGTATCCCTGTTCTTTTAACAGATAGGCCGCCACGGAGGAATCTACACCTCCGGACATGCCGACAACTACTTTTTCTTTCATTTAATACTCCTCTTCCGGAGCCTCTTCCTTCTCACTGATATCATTAACCGGACGCTCTAATCCCTCGATCTTGATATTGTGTTTCTCTGCATAATCCCATAAAGCAGCATGAATTGCTTCCTCTGCCAGCAGGGAGCAATGCACCTTCACTGGTGGAAGTCCGTCGAGTGCTTCCATAACGGCCTTGTTGGTTACCTGCAGTGCTTCCTGGATCGTCTTGCCCTTCACAAGCTCGGTTGCCATACTGCTGGTTGCCACTGCTGCACCGCAGCCGAAAGTTTTAAATTTTGCCTCCTGGATGATGCCATTGTCATCAATATCCAGATACATACGCATGATGTCTCCGCACTTTGCATTTCCAACAGTGCCAACACCACTTGGGTTCTCAATCTCTCCTACGTTTCTTGGGTTATTAAAATGGTCCATTACCTTTTCGCTGTACATTTTGTTTCTCTCCTTCTGCAAAATATTCTATCCGTTTTTCCGCACAAAATCCTCATACAGAGGAGACATGCTGCGCAGACGTTCGATAATTGCCTTCAATTTATCTACCGTATAATCAATATCTTCCATGGTTGTCTTCTCGGAAAGTGTCAGACGAAGACTTCCATGTGCAATCTCGTGTGGCAGTCCGATTGCTAAAAGCACGTGTGACGGATCTAATGATCCGGATGTGCAGGCGCTTCCGCTGCTGCCACAAATGCCCGCCTGATCGAGAAGAATCAGCATGGATTCTCCCTCGATAAAACGGAAACAGAAGTTTGCATTATTTGGAAGACGGTCTGTACGGTCTCCGTTTAAGCGGGTGTACGGGATCTCTGCAAGCACACGTTCGATCAGATGATCACGCAGTTTTACTTCATACTCCGTGTTCTTTTCCATATTGGCAACTGCAAGTTCCGCTGCTTTCCCAATTCCGACGATACCCGGAACATTGTGTGTGCCGGCACGGCGCTGACGTTCCTGTGCACCTCCGTGAATGAAAGAACGGATCTTTACGCCTTTGCGGATATACATGACTCCGATTCCCTTTGGTCCGTTGATCTTGTGACCGCTGGCACTGAGCATGTCAATATTCATCTCGTCCACGTTGATCGGCACATGTGCAAATGCCTGTACCGCATCGGTATGGAACAGTACCCCGTGTTTCTTTGCAATCGCACCGATTTCCTTCAGTGGCTCGATGGTTCCGATCTCGTTGTTTGCTGCCATGACAGAGATGAGAATTGTATCCGGACGGATGGCTGCCTCAAGCTCGTCCTGCTTAATCTTACCATTTTCATCCACACCGACATAAGTCACTTCAAATCCGTGCAGTTCCAGCCACTGTGCTGTGTGCAGGATCGCATGGTGCTCGATCGCGGATGTGATAATGTGCTTTCCCTTGCTGCTGTATGCCTCTGCGGTTGCTTTGAGTGCCCAGTTATCGGACTCGCTTCCGCCTCCGGTGAAATAAATTTCCTCGGTCTTTGCCCCGATCACATCTGCGATCTGCTTTCTTGCTTTTGCAACCGCACGCTCCGACTCTCCTGCAAAGCTGTAAATAGCTGCCGGATTACCGTAATGCTCCGTAAAATACGGGAGCATCGCATCAAGAACTTCCGGGTATACCTGTGTGGTAGCCGCATTGTCCAGATAGATTAATTTACTCATACTCTTCCTACTTTCTTTTCTTTTTTTAATAAGGAGCACATCGCATGAGATATCTCTTCGAGATACCTCATATCACATAATCCCCATTTTTTTCTCTCTGCCAGTCAACCAGATCCTGCAATGTGATATGATCCACAACACTGCAGATGGCATCATTGATCTTTTTCCAGAGAATCAGGGTAACACATTCTTCCCGTTTCTCACAGTCAACATCGTCTCCCTCGTCGAGGCATGCAACCGGTGCCAGCGATCCCTCGGTCAGGCGGAGAATCATTCCAACGGTATACTCCTCCGGTGCTTTACGCAACAGATATCCACCCTGTGCTCCACGCACACTGCGCACATAACCGGCGCGGTTTAATACGGATATGATCTGCTCCAGATACTTGTCAGAAATCTCCTGACGTCTCGCAACATCTTTTAAACTGATAGGTGCTCCTGTGTTGTTCAATGCCAGATCCAGCATCAGTCTCATGGCATATCTGCCTTTTGTTGAAATCTTCATGATAATCTATCTCTTCTTTCTTAAAAAAATGTACAGCATTTAAAGCTTAGTATTCCTACTAAGTTACTATACATTGGTAAGATAAATTTGTCAATCTATTATCAATCGATATTTTTCCTGCTTTCTTTGCGCATTTGTTTCTGGCGGTACATATTCTGATCGGCAAGTGACAGATACTCATCTATAGTCTCTTCTCCCCCCGCAAACGTCAGCTCTACACCGATACTGATCATAATGTTTTCCTTGGTCAGCCGGCTCTGCACACGATCCGTGTACTGTTGTGCCTTTTCGGAAGTCGCATATGGGAAAAATCCGATGAACTCATCGCCTCCGTATCTGCATACATATCCCTGCTGTGGGCATTCCTCCTCAAGAACCTGTGCAATTCTTATCAGTACCTGATCTCCAAATTCATGTCCATATGTGTCATTCACAGATTTAAAATCATCCGCATCCACAAAGACAAGCGCACATGCTATTCCCTTTTCCTGATACTTTGCAAATGCCGGACGGATAATGTCCGTATACGCAATCCGGTTACAGATACCGGTCAGCGGATCCCTGTTGTACAGCATCTGGAGTTTGTTTGCTGCATTCTCCAGCTGTTTTTGCTTAAACTGCGTTTCCAGTGTCTTTACAATCGTGCTGTGAATGTCATAATAATATGGATTATCATACAGAAAGCGTCCGTTTTTCATTACCAGATAGCCAACCGACTGTTCCCGGAAATGAATCGGGGTAAACAGATAGGCATTCTGGCTTCCTGTTTCTTCCAGATGGCGGTTCAGTTCCCTGACATTGGCAAATGCCATTCTCTTATGGTTCTCAAATCCATCTGCCACCACAAGATTCTTTTCATCATAGCCTTCCACCGGAAAATCCGTATCCTCATCGGCCGCAAACAGCTTGCGATCCACCACAAAATATACCCCGTCACATCTCAGTTTCTGGAAATAGTCAACAATATATTCAAAAATTTCCCGGAAACCATTGCACCTTGCCATCTGCGCTTCCAATTCCACGAGAAGGGAATCATCTTCATCTTTTTTGACCGTTGCAACAATCTTTTCCCTTAAATATTCGCGGTAGTTTACCATGCCGTTATTCGGACAGCCACAGCTTTCTCCGTAAATACAGGTAACCGGAATATAGTTGCGTTCTTCCACCGGTTTTCCTTCCCAGATACGGAGCAGTACATCCACACAAAGCTTTCCGATCTCCTCCCGGTTCTGAAATACAGTCGTAATCTGCGGACGGAAATAGGCTGCCTTATCCAGATTATCAAAGCCCGTCACCAGAAAATCGTCCGGTACGCGGTACCCCCACTGTTCTGCCTCTGCACAGATTCCTGCCGCAATATTGTCATTTGCACAGACAAACACATCCGGAAGTTTCGAGCCGCTATGGACATACTCGCGCATATAGTTCACGCCGGTCTCATAGTCGTAATCCCCACATAAAATCGGATTGTCATCCAATGTCATTCCATATTTTTTCAGGCATTCGCAGTACGCAGCAACACGTTCCAGATTTCCGAAAGCATCTTCCGGGCCTCCGGCAAAAACAAATCTGCGGCATCCATGCACTTCGTATAAATGTGTCATAAATTCACGGATCGGACGCCGGTTATCTGCACCCACATAATAAAATCCGTTGATATACCAGTCCAGAGAAAGAACCGGAACCCCGCAATTCTGCAGGCGTTCTACAATCTTTTCTTTTTGCCGGACATCCACAATATTGCTTCCATCCAGTATAATTCCATCAAACGCTGACAGATCCGGCAGATTATAAATATTATATTCGCCCGTATTATGCAATGCATCTTTGCTCCAGTTGCCATAACAATTGTACTGATACAAAGCAATATCCTCATCCAGTTCCCTGATCCGCCGGATGATCCCATCTACCCAGGCATACGTGATCATCCGGCGCCAGCCGTCTGATATCAATGCTATTTTTTTCAATTGTCCTCCCCCATATACCAATTCATGCCGATATGTTTAATTTATCACAAAAAACCAAAGGCTTCAATGCTGTTCTATACAAAAAACATGTATCCTTTGTGATTTTTAACTTTTTATGTTATGATAGAATTCTAGACTTTAGAAAAGAGGATATTTTATGGCAAAAGGAACTGCTGGAAAAAACTATTGGGCACTTCTTTTGATGATTCTCGCAGGTGTTGTACTGGGTGGCTTTATCGGTCAGCTTAGTGCCGGTGTCCCGGCTCTCCGCTGGCTGAATTACGGACAGACCTTTGGTCTTTCCAACCCACTGGTACTTGATCTGGGAATTCTGGTGCTCACATTTGGATTAACCATAAAAATAACGATCGCCGGCATCATCGGAATTGTGCTGGCGATCCTGATTTACCGTTTCCTGTAACAGGTGCTTATTTCAGGAAACACTCGAGACTGCGCATATGCTCCTTCATCGTCTCCCGTCCCATGCGGTAGGCGGCAAGGAGTCTCTGCCGGTCTCTTTCTACTTTGCTGACTTCTATCTTTTTGGGCGGACGAATGACAAACAATTCCCCACGTTCTTCTTTTTCCCTGATATATTCCAGTTCTTCGTTGTAATGCTCATGCCGGTGTTCCATGGCATCAATCATCGCCGGATACCTGCGAAGCGATACTTTCGCCAGCGGCATCAGCTGATTCTTTTTTTTCACATAATCCCGCGGCTGCGTCAGAACCACTACCGTTTTATCAAACCCAAGTTCCTGCATTTTCTGCACCGGAATGGAATCTGCTACGCCTCCATCAAGCAATTCATATCCATCCACGCAGACCGGCTTTGACACAATCGGCATGGATGCCGATGCTCTCATCCATTCCATTTCTTTCTTATCACACCGATCCACTTTTTTGTAAAGAGCTTTCCCGGTTTTTGCATCTGTCACCACCACGTAAAAATCCATCGGGTTCTTGCGGTAAGTCTCATAATCAAACGGATCAAGATGCTCCGGGATATCATGATAACAGAACTGTTCCCCGAACATATCCCCTGTTTTCAAAAATGTGCGCAGTCCCGCATACTGCGGTTTATTACAGTACGCTGCATTGTAACGAATGACACGTCCCGGCTGATTGGACTTATAATTACAGCCAAACACTGCCCCTGCTGACACGCCCATCGCTCCGTCAAATGTTATCTGATGCTCCATCATCACGTCGATGACTCCGGCGGTGAACATTCCGCGCATGGCTCCGCCTTCCATGACCAGTCCTTTTTTCATCATCGAATCCCTTCTTTAAAATAAACAGTACTTTTCAGAATCTATCATCTGTTTTGTATTCTAGCTTTCTTTTTCCATGATTTCAAGGGGCGAAACCATGATTCTACCTTAACATTTCCTTATTTTTACATAATCCCGCTTTCTTCTGCCCAAACTAATAAATATTTGTTGAGGAAAAGGAGTATGCCCTATGTATGGTTCACTATTTTATGTATTGCCCATTCTGGCAGTAATTGCAAAAACTGTTTTCCGCGCAGTCCTTCCCTTGCTGATCGGCTGTATGATTGCCTATGTAGTTAATATCCTTATGTGTTTTTACGAAAAAGGGTATGCAAGAATATGCCGTATGGCAGCCATTGCGCCCTTACAGCGTCCCCTATGTATGACACTCTCCTACCTTTCGCTTGTGCTTGTGATCCTGATCTTATGGTGGATGATCGTTCCTCAGCTGTTATCCTGCATCCGGATCATCGCAACCGATTTCCCTCAGGTTTTAGAATTACTGTGTGAGTGGGCAAACGAACATCTGCAAATGGATCTTGGCATGGAAAACGAAATCCGGGCATGGATGAATGAACCCTTTTGCTGGGATACACTGATCGCAAAAATCCCCCGTCTGGCAAAAGGCATGAAAACTTCCCTGGAGAAACTTGGCAGCTGGCTTTTAATTTTTCTGCCGGGACTGATGTTTTCTTTTTATCTGCTTGCTGCCAAAGAATCCCTTTTACGGATGGGCAGTTTCCTGATCGACCGGTGTTTCGGTGTTTTCCAAGGGAAAAAAATACGTTATGTACTGACGGTTCTCAATCAGTCCTTCCATCATTTTCTGGCAGGACAGACCATAGAGGCAGTAATCCTCGGTATGCTTTGTACCATCGGCATGTGGATTCTTCGGCTTCCCTATGCTGCCATGATCGGTTGTCTGGTAGGTGTAACCGCACTGCTACCGGTCATCGGAGCTTATATCGGTGCCGCAGCCGGTGCGTGTATGCTTCTTACGGTTTCCCCGGTAAAAGCACTGGTATTTCTTATCTTTTTAACAATTCTCCAGCAGATCGAAGGCAATTTTATCTATCCCCGTGTGGTCGGACATTCCATCGGGCTGCCCGGCATCTGGGTACTTGCCGCAGTCATTGTCGGCGGTGGGGCATTCGGTATCTGGGGAATCCTGTTTGCCGTGCCACTTGCAGCAGCCATCTACCGGCTGCTCCGTCCCTCAATCAATTAAAGCCGTGCAGCAACGCTGCACGGCTTCTTAAAAATAAGCAGAAATCAAATAGAGCTTACGCTCTCTGTGTTTTTTAAACTAAATGGAACCAGTTCATGTGTGGCCGGTTTGTTGAGATCAATCATGCCAAACAGCAGATCAATGCTTTTTCTGGCAATCTTTTCATACCCCTGACAAACCGTCACAATCTTTGGATTATAATAATCTGCAAGAAGTGTTCCGTCAAATCCGATCACCGAAATATCCTCCGGCACCCGCAGACCCGCATCAAAAATCGCGCGCATAGCACCAACTGCCATCACATCACTCATGGCAAAAACCGCTGTAATGGATCTTTTGGAAGCCAGCATCCGGTTCATGGCATTGTATGCACTCTCATATGAGAACCGCGCTACCGCATAACTTTCTTCCTCAAATTCACAGCCATGTTTTATAAAGCTGCGCTTCGCTCCTGCTTTACGGTATTTACTTGGGGAAGATAATGCCATATCTCCCCCGATAACAGCAATATCGCGATGTCCGTGATCAAACAGATAATCAACCGCCATCTCCGCAGCTGCCATATCATCTGTTGAAACCGACGCAAGATTCCGAAATCCCAGTTTATCCGCCCGATCTGTCACCAGCACACACGGAACATTGACCAGTTCAAATTCTTCATGAAAGTACTGTATATTACCTCCAAGGAACAAAATCCCCATTGGCTTATGTTCCCTGCACATCCGCACAGCCTCTTTCACTTCATCTGCATCTTCATCCAGATAATGCACCCGCAGGGAATAATCCGATCCCTCGATAGTATCCTGAATTACCTCTATGATATTTGTAAACAGCATATTCGAAGTACCTTTTACGAGAATCAGAATACTCTGGCTCACGGTCTGTTTTAAATGCTTGGCATTGTTATTTGGTACAAACTGGTAAGCTTCCACAATTCGCATAATGCGGTCACGGGCTTCTTCGCTGACATCTCTTCTTCCATTCAGGACACGGGAAACCGTACTGACAGAATATCCTGCCTCTTTCGCAATATCTACAATTGTCATTCCTTCACCTCGTATATACAGACGAAATGTCTATTTTCTAGCCCTTGACAGCACCTGCAAGAACTCCTTCTATTATATATTTCTGGCACGCAATATAAAAGATAATAATTGGCAGAATTGCAAGAACAAGTACCGCCATCATGGCACCCCAGTCGATCTGTCCATGACTCTGTTTCAGGAACTGGATCGCAATTGGAATGGTTTTATACTTATTAATATTCAGCACCAGACTCGGCAGAAGGTAATCATTCCATACCCACATTGCCTCAAGGATTGCTACCGTTACCGTCGTTGGCTTTAAAATTGGAAAAACCACCTTAAAAAAGGTCTGTAATGGTGTACATCCATCAATCATTGCAGCTTCTTCAATTTCCAGGGAAATTCCCTTTACAAAGCCGGTAAACATGAAAACGGCCAGCCCCGCTCCAAATCCCAGATATACAACAATAATTCCAAGAGGATTGGACAGATGTAAAAGGTTTGCAAATTTTGATAACGTAAACATTACCATCTGGAATGGAACAATCATGGAAAACAGACACAGTACATAAATTGTTTTCGTCACTTTTGTATGGACTCTGGTAATATACCATGCACACATGGAGCAGCAGATAATAATCAATGCAACCGAGCCTACTGTAATAAACAGGGAAATCCCAAAACTGTTCCAGAAATTTGTCTTACGGATACCGTTGGAATAGTTCAGCCAGCCACAGAATGCACGTTCAACACCATGGATAAATTTATCCCAGCCAGCGGAAAGCGGCTCTGTTCCAAGTGTAAACGGATGTCTGAAAATAAAGGCTTTTCTTTTAAAGGAATTTAAAAGGACTACCAGAATTGGTGCAATCCATAAAATGCTGATAACCGTAAATGCCAGTGTCCAGATCCAGCCATGTTTTGCCTGACGGACAGCACTTACCTGATTGTTATTCTTTTTAGCCATTAGTCCTGCACCTCCTTGCTTGTGGTCAGTTTATTCTGAATCAGCGCAATAACTGCAACCAGAATAAAGAAGATAACCGCTTTGGCCTGACCAACGCCCTGCCATCCGGTCGTGCCGTACATTGTGTCATAAATATTTAATGCCAGAAGCTGTGACATCTTAGCCGGATTACCACCGGTCAGAGCGAAGTTCTGATCAAATAACTTAAATCCATTGGTCAGCGTCAGGAATGTACAAATGGTGATCGTCGGCATCAGCATCGGAAGTGTTACATGCCGGAGCAGCTGCCAGGAATTTGCACCATCAATCTTTGCCGCCTCGATTAATTCTCCCGGAATATTCTGGATTCCTGCAATATAGATAATCATCATATATCCGATCTGCTGCCAGCATACTACAATAATCATACCCCAGAACGCATACCACTGTGTGGATACGATTGTCTTGGAGAAATTGGATAATACGCTGTTAAAAATCATCAGCCAGATATAACTGAGTACGATACCACCAATCAGGTTTGGCAGGAAAAATACGGTACGGAAAAGATTGGTACCCCTGATGCCTTTGGTAAGTGCCATCGCAATGAGAAATGAAATCACATTGATGATCAGCACCGATACAACCGTAAATAACGCTGTATACCATAATGAATGAATAAATGTTGTGTCTAACTTTCCGTTTACAAAAAAGATTCTCGAATAGTTCTGTAACCCTTTCCATTTCCAGTCTGTAACGGTTGTGAACTTACAAAAAGATAAGAAAATTCCATATACAAACGGTACAATAAATCCAATTGCAAATGCAATCATTGTCGGAAGCAGAAAAATCGGGAAATATTTTTTAATTGCTTTTTCCATAATACATTCCTTTCACTAACTGCAGCCCCTGCCAGTACCAGCCCGCACTGCAGGTGCTTCTTTAAAAAAAGGAGTAAGCGGCATGCCACTTACCCCTTTTCCCATCATCTTTGATTACTGTGCATCATCTTCATGGGCGATCTTCCACTGATTTGCCCATCCATCAACAAATGCGGTCTTTACAGCATCCCACTCACCTTCACCTGCGGTATAGGCAGTCAGGGCAGAAACAACATCCGCTCTCCAGTCATCTACGTTTGGAGTAGCATTGAAGCTCCATGCTACAGATGTTTTTCCGTCAGTCATTAACTTGTTTGCAGCCTGTGCAAATGCATTCTTTGTCTCGTAATCACCTGTAAATGTATCATATGGAGCAGTAAGTCCCATCTGATTTGTAATGGCATCACGTCCCTCGTCAGAAGTGATTACCCAGTTTAAGAACTCAAGTGTTGCATCAATATCTTCCTGAGATGCCTTTGCGTTCACTGCCCAGTAGTTCTCAGTACCAACACAAAGTCCTTCATTCTCATCATCTACACCAAAGTAAATTGGCATCATGGATAAGTCATCTGCTGTAACGGCATATCCGTTTTCCTCGTTTGTTAACGGAGAGAACTCCCAGTCACCATTCTGGTAGAAGACTGCCTCTCCCATACCAAACTCAGACTCTGCATTTAATGCACCGGAATTTAATGTCTTAGGATCTGCTGCGGAATCAGATACATACATATCCCATACGTTTTTGAAGTTATCAAGATAAGTTCCCTTAATGGACTCTTCCCCGGCTGTAAGGTCACATCCATCATCCTTGAACTCATAGTACAGTGGCATATTTGCAAGATGTCCGGAAAATCTCCAGGAAGATCCGTCATCCAGTCCTGCGGAAGCAAATGCCTCTGTCAGGTCAGTTCCAAGTTCCTTATTGATGTCATCAATACGGGAATTGATGTCATCTGCAACTTTCTTTAAAGTATCAAAGTTGTTAATCTCATCTACCGAAGAAACTACAGCACCATCCATGCCACAGTATCCTTCCAGAATTGTCTTGTTGTAGATCAGACCGTAGCACTCATAGCAGTTTGCAATGGCAGCTACCTTATCATCATAGTTGATTACAAGAGACTTATCTGTCAAGTGCTTGTAAAGTTCAGAGTCCTTCAGATCATATGTATAATCGTTCCATGTCTGTGCTGCGGAAGAATTTCCTACATTGAAGATGGTAGGTGCATCCGACTTTGCCATCTCGGACTGTAATGTTGTGTTGTACTGTCCGTCTGCTGCGGTAAGCACATTTACCTCTACACCGGTCTGATCGGTATAGGTCTCTGCCAGATTCTGCCAGGCTTCGTCTGTCTCTGGTTTAAAGTTTAACATGTAAACCTTTCCGGAACTCTTGCTGGTCTTGTCTCCACCCTGTGTGGATGTGCCGCCCTTATCGCTTCCGCATCCTGCGAATGCTGTGACAACCATTGCGGCAACCATTAATGCTGATACAATTTTCTTTTTCATATTTTCACCCTCCTGAAATAAATACGTTCGTAGAGTTACCGTTCATACGGCAGCTCCTGATTGAAAACGTTCACGGCAATGTTTCCGGTAACGTTTTCAGTAAGCAGAGTATACACCTATTTTGCACGGTTCCGCAAGTGTTATTCTCATTTTTGTGAAATAAGTAGGTTTTCCTCTCTATTTTTCGTGTATATTGCACAACGCTTTTCCCTTTGCTTGACATGTATAGGCTGTCGATATATACTTTCATGTATAGACTGTCTATAGTACTTATCACTGAAAGGAGGTCATATACCATGGGTATTGACAAAAATCTCGTACAGGGAAGCATGGCATTGCTACTTCTGCGCCTTTTGGAAACGAAAGATATGTATGGCTACGAAATGATTGAAGCTCTTCGCAGCAAATCCAACAACGTCTTTGAACTGAAAGCCGGCACCCTGTACCCACTGCTTCACTCCCTGGAGAGCAAGGGCTATGTAATGTCCTATGAGGATGCTTCTTCCGGGAAAAAACGCAGATATTACCAGCTGACAGAAGCCGGCCAGCATCATTCTTCCGAAAAAAAACAGGAATGGATGACCTATCAGGCTGCTGTAAGCAATGTGTTAAGTTTTGAAGGAGGAATCTGATATGGAGGAAAAAGAATATCTGCAGACCCTGGGTGAACAGATTTTAAACCCACATGCACGTACCCATGTACTGGAAGAAATCCAGGAACACATTGACGAACAGATGCAGGATTATATAGATGCAGGAATGTCTCCGGACGCAGCAGAAAAAGAAGCTGTCCGGCAGATGGGAGACCCGGTTGCAGCCGGCACGGAATTAAACCGGATCCATCGTCCCCGGTTTCCGGGTGTTTTGTTCGGCATTGCGGTGGCTCTTACATTATCCGGAATTTTCATGCAATATATCCTGTATGGTTCTGAACCACTTAACACCACCTATTCCAACACCGTGTTTATGCAGCATGCCGTTTTCTATCAGGTGATTGGCTTCGGCATTATTCTGTTTGAGATGTTCAGCAATTACATGTGTTTATCAAAATACAGCTGGTTTTTATACGGTCTGTTTTTGGGATTCGCGCTGCTCGCCTGCTTCTTTCCGGGCACGTTCTCTTTCTGGCAGACCCGTACCTTTAGCTATTATCTGTGTCTGCTGTATCCACTGCCCTATGCACTGCTGCTATACTCCAACCGGGAAAAAGGATGGAAAATCATTGTCTGGCTGCATGTGCTGTCACTCCTGTTTTTCGGAGCGATCCTAAGCCACACCAGTGGTTTTGTATGGCCGCCGGTTCTGGCATTTGTTTTTCTGTCCGTCCTGTTGTCCGGAATCTGTATCCAAAAAAGGATTCTGCCCGGTTCCAAAAAGGTTCTCTGGTGCTGGACACTTCTTCCTTATATCGGAATCGCAGCTTTGGCAGGCAGCCTGTTTTTACGTCCGCAAACCTATCTGTATGACCGCCTGTTGACTGCACTCGGACTGCAGCATACCGACAACGAACCTGGCTTTACGAGACTTGCCCTGCAGTATGAACAGACACGTTTTTCCCTGTTCGGTGGAAGTTCTGTCAGTGACCGTCTTCCACGGGAAGAACTTTACTCTACCTATCTGCTGCACAGTATTTTTCTGTGGTTCGGCATTGTGGCCGGCATTTTAATCATTGCTGCACTTGCCTTTTTTGCGCTGTACAGCATGCACTGTGCGCTGCGGCAGAGCAACCGTCTGGCAATGCTGCTTGGTACTGCTGCCAGCGGAGTCCTTCTCCTTGAGCTGTTCAACTATGTACTGACGAACTTTGGCATCAATCTGTTTTATACCGCCTCTGTTCCGTTCTTATCTTACGGACTTACCGGCACAGTTGCCAATTCCATTCTGGTGGGGATTCTGCTGGGGATCATCCGGAACCGGAATGTATTGTATGAAAAAGAATCCGGCCCAGCCGTGATTCCGGATACCGGAACGGTTTAAACAGCAAACGGCATAGCCTGTGATCCCTGCAATATGTACCGGATCACAGCTATGCCGTTTTTATCTTGTTTTATTTCCGTAGTAAAAGAAAAATCGGGTGAGCTGGCGGCTTCTTTGCCACCGGATCATCCGATTTTAGTATCTGCCTGTTACAAATCGCAGGAAGGATACCGGTTTGCGTCCGTAGCTCTTCGTCCGTTTCACGTAATCCTTGTAATACTGAACTACCTGAGCAAAGGACATGGTTGGATCGATTGCATACATCATCGATACACCTCCTTTTTTATTTTGGTGTGCGCCCTTCTCAATTATCTTATGTCATATGGGCTGATATGTTCGAAATGATTTTCTCATTTCTTGTATACATTATAACACCGTCTTTGGTAGTATTCAACAAAAATAACGTAAAATTTTTGTGCAAATCACATATTGCTTTTGTAAATATTGCTCATAAATAAATGTTCCCGCAACAATTCTTTCTGCGTCCTCTCTGCTGTCCAGAAAATATTATTGCCTGTGATTACAGCTTTTAGTGCAATTGGTTCCACACCCGCCTTTTTATATTCTGCCAGAAATGCATCCACCTGATCCGAATTCATTTCCGAAAAAATCAGCATTTCTGCCGGAAATTCCGGACCGTCATATTTTTTTGCCTCTCTGGTAAATCCCTGTATCTGCGCCAGCGTGCCCAGTTTCTGGGAATAATCCTTGCGGGCAACATCTATGATACAGATGCCTAATGTCCTGCATACATTCTGAATCACTGCGTATTTATCCCGGTTTATACGAAAAAGTAATATTGTCTGTGCCATAATTTTCTCCCTGCTGATTCGCTGCCTTATCTGTGTCTGTTTTCATCAGACTCCAAACTCCCTGTAATCCTCCGGCAAAAAACGATGGTAAATGATATGGATTCCCTCATCCTTAAAACAATAATAATAGGGATCTTCCTCATCCTCCGCAAACCGGAACATCCAGTCGAATTCCCCATTTTCGATCTTCTGACATTCCACATGGGACGAATGTTTACAGAACAGTTCCCGGATCTCCTGCATGGTACAGCCATGCCTGCCAACCAGTTCCACCAGTTCCCGGATAAATTCATCCGGCTTTTCATGCTCATGGACATATACACTTCCCTGTTCCGGAATATAAAAACAGAAACGCTCTTTTTTTGCCGTCACACCTACATCCCCGAGTTTTTCCTGCCAGGTTTCCGGCAGATGCTGCAGGCGATGAAGCATTTGTTCTTCTCTCTCCTGCACGTCAAAAAAGTGATTCAGAGAGGACAGGGGATAATATAACCGGATGGCTTCTTTTCGGAATCCCAGTTTTGCCTGTTCCTCTTTGATCGTGTCTGTCAGACTTTTTTCCAGCCGCTCGTATCCCATCCTGTCCTCCTGTATCTATAGCTGCATGATAAAATCTGCTTTACCGATCCTGCAGCAGAATCTGCCGTGTCTTGGGATCATCCGGCGGCAGATTGCAGTGCAGGACATGAAATCCTCCGGTCTGTGATCCTTCAATCACGTTGATTGCCCCATTGTAGAGTCTTGTCTTTCCGGTTCCGATCTCATGATTCGTAAGCCCTGCCAGAAGCACATTGATTGCCGCTCCATGGGATACCGCAGCCACTGCCTGATGCCCCGTTGCCGCAAGAAGCTCTATCGCACGCTCCATGCGTTTCTGCACATCGGCAAACGGCTCCATTCCTTCGACATGGTCGCCTGCCGCAAGTGCAAAATACTCTTTTTTATCTTTTACCAGTTGTCCGGAAAACGGACCAAGATCCCGCTCAATCAGCTCCTGCATCGGCTCTACACCGTCTCTGCTTAACCCGATCTGTGCAGCAATCTCCTCCCCTGTGCAGTGTGCACGTTTCAGTGGGCTTGTATACACAGCTTCTATCCCCAGTCCCTGCAGCGTCTGCCCACAGCGTACTGCCTGTGCAATTCCTGCCGCATTCAGTTCTATATCTTCCCTTCCCTGAAAACGGTTGATATGATTCCAGTCCGTTTCTCCGTGCCTGATTAAATATATTTTCATTTTTTATGTTTACCAGCCTCAAAAAATTTCTTTGTCTCATATACAACCACACCATTTAAAGCAAACAGCGCAATCATATTCGGCAGTGCCATCAGACCATTGAAAATATCGGCAATCGTCCAGACAGCACTTACCGTCATATACGGTCCGATAAATACTGCCAGAATATAAATCCAACGGAACACCATTACTTTTTTCATATTTCCACCGGTCAGATATTCCAGACATCTCTCACTGTAATAATCCCATCCAAGAATCGTTGTAAAGGCAAAAAATACCAGACACATCATCAGGACAAAAGAAGATACCACATGAGGGAACGGAAGTCCGTTCTGGAACGCATATGTAGTAACCTGAACGCCCTCGAGTCCATCCACCTGCCATGCTCCGGTCAGTACAATGGAAAGTCCGGTCAGTGTACAGATCACAATCGTGTCAATAAATGTACCTGTCATGCTGACAAGACCCTGACGCACCGGCTCATGTGTCTGTGCTGCTGCCGCTGCGATCGGTGCACTACCAAGTCCTGCCTCGTTTGAGAAAATGCCCCTTGCAACACCGTTTTGCATGGCAACAAACATACTGCCTACCACACCACCGGTGACTGCACGCGGATGAAATGCGCCCTGCACAACCGTAACAACCGCTGCAGGGACTTTTGTAATATTACAGATAATTAAAATCAATGCAAATACAAAATATGCAACCGCCATAAACGGAACAACAATCTGGCTGACACTTGCTATACGCTTGATTCCTCCAATCAGCACGGCACCCACACAAAATGCAAGGATCAGGGAAGCGATTACAACCGTCCAGGAATAAGTTCCGATTCCCGGAATTGCCATAGTATGAACCTTATTCGGGTCAAAAAAGTTCTGGATGGCACTGGCTATACCGTTCACTTGACTGAATGTTCCGATTCCGAACAGACCTACACAGACTCCAAAAAAGGCAAAAATCTTTGCAAGCCATTTCCATTTCGATCCCATTCCCTGTTCAATATAGTAGAACGGACCACCCAGACTGTGTCCGTCTTTGTCAACTACACGGTATTTGATGGCAAGTAATCCTTCGGAAAATTTTGTTGCCATTCCGAAAAATGCCGCCACAATCATCCAGAACAATGCCCCCGGGCCGCCTGCGCATACCGCAGTTGCCACGCCGACAATGTTTCCCGTACCGATCGTCGCACTCAGTGCCGTACATAACGCCGCAAAACTGGAAATTTCTCCCTTGCCGCCCTCTTCATTTTTGATCATCCACTTGAGTGCCAGCGGAAGCCTGCGCATCTGCAGGACTCCCAGACGCACGGTCAGTAAGATACCACCGCAGAGAATCAATACCATAAGCGGAACTCCCCAGACGAAGTTGTCCACGGTCTTTAAAAATGCATTGATTGTTGTCCACATAATTTTTCTCCTTATTTTCCTTTTTCAAAAGGCTTTTCCTGCGTACAAATGTGCTTTGTACGCGCACATTAAAAATTATACGCAAAACAGGAAACAAGTGCAAGAAAAAAATCATTTTTGTCGGTGAAAACATAAAATTCTGTTGCTATTTTAAATCAAAAAAAATATACTATAAGAAAAACAGATCAGATTTAAGGGGGAATTTTCCATGAAAACATTCATCGGCACAGGTGTGGGACAGCCGGAAGCTGCCGTGCATCAGGCAGTACAGGGACTTACATCCCCAAGTGCAATTCTTTTTATGGCTTCTTATGAACATTTCAAAGAAACTGCCTCACGCTTAAAAGAACTTTTTCCGGATACTCCGTGTATCGGAACGATCGGAACCAGACTCGTAAACGGACAGGTGAATGATTCCGGTCTTGCGGTTCTTGGATTTTTTTCTGATGTGAAGATCCGCTGTGGTATCATCACCGAAGCCAGCCGTTGTCCGGTTGCGGGCACAACGCAGCTTCTGAAGCAGATTGCAGAGATTTCTCCCGGCACAGACGATACGGTATGCGTGGAATATTGTACCGGCTCCGAAGAAAAGCTGGTAACCACGTTTACATCCTGTCTGGAAACAAAGGGCATCCATCTGGCAGGAGGCACCGTTTTCGGTGTCCCGGACGGCAAACCTCCGGTCGTTGCATATAACGGAGAATTATATGAAGATGCCTGCGTCTATGCACTGATCAAAAATACAACCGGAAAAATACGTGTATACAAAGAAAACATCTATGAAAAAACATCGGCTCAGAGTCACTTTGCCACAAAAGTCGATGTGTCCCGTAAAGCACTCATCGAACTTGACGGTAAACCCGCCGCAGACGTATACAGCGCAGAACTTGGCATTCCCCGTGATAAAATCGTTGACAACGTACTGGTCAATCCTATGGGACGTGCGGTGGGCAATCAGGTTTTTATCTCTTCCATGAACGGAATGGATACAGACGGCACACTGACCAACTACAAACGAATCAATAAAAACGACTGCATTTATTTCTTAAGCCTCGGTGACTACAAAGCAACAGAACAGCAGACACGCCAGCAGATCCAGCAGGACGCATCCCATATTTCCCTGGTTTTATCCATTGACTGTATCTACCGGTATCTGCTCTACGAAAAAGAGGGATATTTTTCTACATATGCAAAAGACATGGCCTCTCTCGGACCACACCTTGGCATTGTCGGCGGTGGCGAACAGTATAATAACCAGCATGTAAACCAGACGATGGTCTGCGTGGTATTTGAATAGGAGGAACTTTTTATGTTTGGAAAAAAGAAAACCACAGGAACCGCAACACCTGTTCCACAGGTTTCCAATAAAAAGAAAATAGAAGACTGTCTGACATCCATGTCTTTTCTCAGCCATTTTGTCATTGACAAAAAGGAATCTCTCGTAGAAGAAGAGATCAAGACAGTACGCGAGATTGATAAAGTAAAAGACTCTTACACCGATGTCATTGAACACAATGCCTCGATCCGCGAAGCTGTTGATTCCCTTCAAAAAGAATTCGGAAAAATCGGAGAAATTTCCGGCCAATTTACGGATGTAATCACCGATGTGACCAGCGTATCCGATGATGCCATGCAGGATATCCGTGATCTGAAAGAAAGCTCTGTCAAAGTGGAAACGCAGTTCGCAGAGATTCATAAAATCTACGATGAATTTCAGGCCCGCTTTGATGAAATCCATGCAACCATGCAAAACATTGTCGGCATTGCAAACCAGACCAACCTGCTGGCATTAAATGCTTCCATCGAAGCGGCCCGTGCCGGTGAACACGGAAAAGGATTTGCCGTTGTTGCAGATGAAGTCACAAAACTTTCCATTGGCATCAAAGAACTGGTGGGTGATGTAAACAAAAGTATGGAAGGTTTGCAGACAAGCTCCGAAAATCTGACGCATTCTCTGCTAGATGTACAGGATGCACTGGATGCTTCCCGCACACAGATGGACACAACCGAAAATATCTTTTCCCATATCAATGATTCTGTGTCCGGCGTAGAAAATGTTCACCGCGGCATCAATGAGGTTGTGGAAAACTGCAGCGGACAGGTGGATCAGCTCCGGGAAGACATGGAAGCCCATGAAACCCGTTATGCCCAGGTTCAGTCCGACATTGATAGCTTAAAGAGCCTGATGACAGAAAAAGGATTTATCTATGAGGACATTTCCAATATGATGGAACAGGCTGATCCATTGATCGAAAATATCAAAACGGAATTAAACAAATAAATTTCATTATTCCTCATCTTCTGCCCAGAGCCGTGCGCACCGCACGGCTCTCTGCCATCCCCTGAGCAGCTTTTTGCGCTCCCCTGAGTCCATTACCGGTTCAAACCTTCGTCCCAGCTGCCAGTTTTCCCGGATTTCATCCCTATCTTTCCAGTAACCTGCCGCAAGTCCTGCCAGATATGCCGCTCCGAGTGCTGTTGTCTCAATACATTCCGGTCGAAGTACTGCCGCATCAATGATATCTGCCTGAAACTGTACAAGCATGTTATTTGCACTGGCTCCTCCGTCCACACGCAGACCATTCAGCGTCACGCCGGCATCCTCTTCCATGGCGTGAATGACATCTTTCGCCTGATAGGCAATAGACTCTAATGTCGCACGGATAAAATGTTCCTTTTTGCATCCCCGTGTCAGCCCGACAATCGTTCCGCGCGCATACGGATTCCAATACGGTGCCCCCATGCCGGCAAATGCAGGAACAATATAAACACCATTGGAATCCGGGACTCTCTTGGCATATTCCTCGGACTGTCCTGCGGTACGGATCATACGCATCCCGTCCCTCAGCCACTGGATGGCCGCCCCTGCCACAAAAACACTTCCCTCAAGTGCATATTCCACTTCCCCTGCAGTACCCGCAGCAATGGTCGTAAGCAGTCCATGTCTGGAAATGATTGGTTCCTTTCCGGTATGCATCAAAAGAAAACAACCGGTTCCATAGGTATTTTTTACATCCCCTTTTTCAAAACAGCACTGTCCGAACAATGCCGCCTGCTGGTCTCCTGCCACACCCATCACAGGAATTTTACCGCCAAAAATCTGCTCCTGTGTCTCTCCGAAGAAACCACTCGACGGCCGCACTTCCGGCAGCATTTCTTTTGGAATACGAAACAGCTCTAATATCTCTTCCTCCCAGCAGCATCTGTGTATGTCAAACAACATGGTTCTTGCCGCATTCGTATAATCCGTGACATGCACCGCCCCTTTGGTCAGATTCCAGATCAGCCATGTATCCACCGTGCCAAACAAAAGTTCCCCTTTTTCTGCCGCCTCACGCGCGCCTTTCACATGATCAAGAATCCATGCGATCTTGCTTGCGGAAAAATAAGCATCCGGCACCAGACCTGTCCGCTTCTGCAGCATCGGTCCATATCCTTTTTCTTTCAGTTCGTCAATCTGTTCTGCCGTGCGCCGGCACTGCCAGACGATCGCATTGTATACGGGTTCCCCGGTCTTTTTATCCCAGACAATTGTGGTTTCGCGCTGGTTTGTAATGCCAATGGCACGGATATTTTTGGATGATGCCCCGATATTCGCCATTGCCTCTATGGCAACCGACATCTGGGAGGACCAGATTTCCCTCGGATTCTGCTCTACCCAGCCCGGCTGCGGGTAAATCTGTGTAAATTCTTTCTGTGCCATCGTGACGATTTTTCCTGCATGATCAAACAGGATACAGCGGGAACTTGTCGTTCCCTGATCCAGTGCCATAATATATTCTTTCATCATCTGTAATCTCCCCATATGATTTTCCTGTAGCTTTTCTTTTTCCTATTTTACTGCATATTCCCATTTATCACCAGTTCATTTTCTCGTCAATTGTGGTTTTAACAACATATTTTCCATTTGCTTTCTGATAAATTACTTCTTGCTTACAAAATAAAATCAAAGGAGTATCTTATTATGGAACATAAAATGTTTTGCTATCAGTGTCAGGAAACCGCAGGATGCAGCGGCTGTACCCAGATGGGTGTCTGCGGCAAAAAGCCGGAAGTAGCAGCTATGCAGGATCTGCTCGTCTATGTGAGCAAGGGATTATCCGCGGTCACAACCCAGCTGCGCAAAGAAGGAACAAAGGTTTCAGAAGAAACCAACCACTTGATCACCTGGAATCTGTTTACCACCATCACAAATGCCAACTTCGACAATGAGGCGATCATCGCACGGATTCATAACACTCTGTCCGTGCGCCGCACACTCATTTTACAGGTAAAAGATACCTCAGGTCTGCCGGAAGCTGCTTTCTGGGATATAAAAACAAAAGATGGCTCTGACGCATCGGATGATGTGCTCTTTGCCAAGGCAAAAGAGGCAGGGGTTCTCTCCACAAAAGACGAGGACATCCGCAGTCTGCGTGAACTGATCACTTACGGATTAAAAGGTTTGTCCGCTTACTCCAAGCACGCCAATGTACTGCTTTCGGATGATCCGGAAATTGATGCCTTCCTGCAGCGGGCACTCGCTGCAACACTGGATGATTCCCTCACAGCCGATGACCTGGTCGCACTCACACTGGAAACCGGAAACTATGGTGTCAGAGGCATGGCGATGCTCGATACTGCAAATACCGGTGCCTATGGCAATCCTGAAATTACCAGAGTGAATATCGGTGTGGGAAAAAATCCGGGAATTCTTGTCTCCGGTCATGATTTAAAAGATCTGGAAATGCTTCTGGAACAGACACAGGGAACCGGTGTAGATGTGTATACACACTCAGAAATGCTTCCTGCCCACTACTACCCGGCATTCAAAAAATATCCGAACTTTGTCGGAAATTACGGAAATGCATGGTGGAAACAAAAAGAAGAATTTGAACGTTTCCACGGACCAATTCTGATGACGACCAACTGTATTGTTCCACCAAAGGACAGCTACAAAGACCGGCTGTACACCACCGGTGCTGCCGGCTATCCGGGATGCACACACATTGATGGCGAAATCGGTGCACAGAAGGATTTCTCGGCACTGATCGAACAGGCGAAACACTGTTCTGCTCCGGAAGAACTCGAGCACGGTGAAATCATTGGTGGCTTTGCCCACAATCAGGTACTTACACTTGCCAGCCAGATTGTTGAGGCCGTCAACTCCGGCGCGATCAAAAAATTTGTCGTCATGGCAGGATGCGATGGACGGGCAAACTCCCGCAATTACTATACGGATTTTGCCAGAGCACTTCCAAAAGATGCGGTTATTTTGACTGCTGGCTGTGCCAAATACAAATATAATAAACTGAATCTCGGCGATATCAACGGAATACCGCGTGTCCTTGATGCCGGACAGTGTAACGATTCCTACTCTCTGGCTGTGATTGCCCTGAAACTGAAGGAAGTATTCGGTCTCGATGATATCAACGATCTGCCGATTGTCTACAACATTGCATGGTATGAGCAAAAAGCAGTGATTGTGCTGCTGGCACTGTTGGCACTGGGTGTAAAAAATATCCACCTGGGACCGACCCTTCCGGCATTCCTTTCCCCGAATGTGGCAAAGATCCTCACGGACACGTTTGGCATTGCCGGAATTGGTACCGTAGAAGATGATTTAAAACTGTTTTTTGACAAATAATCCACAAAGTCTGTTTTTTGTCTGTTTTCCTTTGACAAACGGTATTTATGAGAGGTATGATTATTATACAATTTAACGATTTTGCATATTTGGCAGAAGGAGAACATTACATGAACGAAAAACAGTATTTACGAGCCAACAAGCGGGTATTTCTCGCTGTCACCATTATCTTTGCCTATATCACGCTGACCATGCTTGCTGCACTGGCGGCCAGCCACGGGGACCACTTTGTCCGGATTATGATCCAGTGTCTGGTTTCGGTCGGTGTGATTATCCTTTCCGCACTGGGCTATCTGACCCGAAAGAAAACGCACACCTGTGCCATCATCCTGACAACCGCCATGATGGTCGGTTATGCAGCTGTTGCTTTACTAAATACCACGGAAGGGACATGGGCTTACGCGCTTCCCCTCATTATTGCCGCCATGGTTTATCTGAATGAACGGCTTATGAAAATAATAAACAGCGTATTTCTGCTGGTAAATATCGTTCGTCTGATGCTCAGTTTTGCCCCACACGCATCTGCTGCACTGGCCAACAAGGTGCTGGCACTGTTTGTCCTGCTTCTTGTTGCATACGCTTCTATCAGTATTACACGGATGCTTGTGCTTTTCTTTGATGAAAACATGACGGAAATTACAGAAGCTGCGGATAAGCAGAAGAAAAACCACGATCAGATGCTTCTCGTTGCCGAAAATATTTCCCGGCATTTTGAAGAAGCAATGACTGTGCTTGACAGTTTGGAAAACAGTATTGAGGTCAGCCACAGTTCTATTCAGGAAATTGCAGACAGCACCGAAAGCACCGCTGAAGCCATCCAGAAACAGGCGGTTATGTGTTCCAATATTCAGGGCAACACCGATGCGGCAGAAGCCGGCATCCACCAGATGATTGAAGCCGCACATGAAACGGATGCTACTGTAAAATCCGGTGCACAGGTCGTCCTGGAATTAAAGGAACAGGCACAGAACGTGGAAGAAGCCAGCAATATCACGGTACAGGTCATCCAGAGCCTGACTTCAAAAGTCGAGGATGTCCAGAGCTTTGTCGGATCCATTATTGAAATTTCCAACCAGACAAATCTGCTTGCCTTAAATGCTTCCATTGAGGCTGCGCGTGCCGGGGAAGCCGGAAAAGGGTTTGCTGTGGTGGCCGATGAAATCCGCCAGCTTTCCGAACAGACAAAAAATGCCTCTGCCAACATTACAGAAATTATCGACAAATTAAACGATGACACAAAACGTGCCAACGAAAGTATCGAAAACTCAGTTGCTTCCGTAGAAAAGCAGAACGAACTGATTGAGAATACACGGGAGAAATTCGGCAATGTCGGTGAAACCGTTGAACGCCTGATGGAAGATATCCATACGGCAGAAGAAAATATCCAGAAAATCCTTGATGCCACGAATGTTATTTCCGATAATATTACCCACCTCTCCGCCACCGGTGAGGAAGTGGCTGCCTCTTCCACCGAAGGGCTGCGTATGGCAGATTCCACGGTGGACAATATGAAGGGCTGTAAAAAAGTTCTGGAGAATATTTACATGCTTGCGGAAGATATGAAAGATTCCGTAGAGCATAAAGAACTCGGATAACTCTGTCTGCCAAAAAGCCGGACGCCGTTTACACAACGTCCGGCTTTTTATTGTTTACAGAAAATACAAAAGTGACAGGCAAACGGCCATGCCAAGGAATGCCATCCGGTACAACAGCACATTCGCACACCGGATATCTTCCGGTTCCACCGGACGCAGGGCATCCCCTATCGTCGGTTTCTTTACAGTTTTTCCAAAATAACTGGCATCCCCTGCCAGCTGAATGCCAAGGCTTCCCGCACAGACACTCTCGGTCTGCGCAGAATTCGGGCTGGCATGTTTCCGGCTGTCCCTTCTCCAGATCTTCCATGCCCCGGTCCCGCTAAAACGCTTCCCTGGAAGGAAGCTTGCCACGATCATAAGCAGTGCCGCCACGCGGGATGGGATGAAATTTACCACATCATCCAATTTTGCCGCAAACCTTCCAAAATACAGGTTCTTTTCATTCTTATATCCCACCATGGAATCCATGGTATTCACTGCTTTATAGGCAAAGCCGAGCACCGGTCCACCGATTGCCAGATAAATCATCGGCGCAATCACACCGTCGGATGCATTTTCCGCAACGGTCTCTATCGCTGCCTTTGCCACACCTGTTTCATCCAGTTGTTCCGTATCACGCCCAACGATCATGGAGACTGCCTTTCGCGCTGCCGGCAGATCCTGCTTTTGCAGCTGCTCATATACCTTCATGCTTTCCACTTTCAGACACTTTGTAGCAAGAATCTGATAGGTCATAATGGCTTCCATGGCACAGCCAATCGCCGGATGCAGCCCGTATGCCCCCTCAAGGATAACGGCGGCCACACCGGTTGTCCATGCGATAACAACCACAACCATCGCAAACCCGCGCAGAAATTTTTTTGTGTCTGACAGTTCCTTTTTATTCAGTTTTTCCAGTGATGCGATCAGATTACCAATCAGACGGATCGGATGGGGCAGCCAGTGCGGATCGCCAAACAACAGATCCAGCACAAACCCAAGAAACATCGCAAAGAAATGATAACTCATACTTTTTCTTTTAACTCCATTTTATTCTCTTGTAAGGACAGGCGCAGATGATAGCCCTCGGCATTTTTTACCTGATACGAAAAATAATCACCGCCACAGTAGTGCGAAAGCAGCGCCATGATCGTACCCCCGTGAACCACAGCCGCCACCGGAAGCGGCTCCTGTATCATACCGTTGTCTTCCGTTTCCCGGCACTTTGGACACGCTCTGTATGCCAGCTGCTGCCGGATCTGTTCCATAACCAGCTCCATCCCATCCACACATCTTGCGATAAAAGCCTCCCTGCTCTCACCTCCCGGAAATGCCAGCGTTCCACCACTGTCAATCCATGCCTGATAGCGCGGATCTCCATTCAGCTGTGCATAATTCTTTCCTTCAAATTCTCCAAAATCCATTTCACGCCATGGATCAATTTCGATCTGTGGAATTTGCGGAAATAAAATTTCTGCGGTCTGCCGGCAGCGAAGCATGGGACTTACAAATACATATGGCATATCCCATGTCCTGCATACCTGTGCCCATTGGTCTTTTCTTTTCTCCAGCTGCTGTCTGCCGTCCTCCGAAAGCGGTTCGTCCGTCTGTCTGCCAATATACCGGTGTTCTACATTTCCCAGCGTCATTCCATGCCGGATTAGATACAGTTCTATTTGATTCTCTGTCCAATTCCACATACAATCCGTTCCACCCTTTCTGCTTTTGCTGCAATTTCACAAAGCAGCCGTCCCAGCCGCTCACGATATTCCCGCTCGAACGAATCCAGCGGCACAATTCCATTGCCTACTTCATCGCAGATAATTACTGTATCCGGATGTTTTTCCAGATAAGCCATACTTTCTGTTTCCGGGGATAGAGACTTCGGGGCACTTTCCTGCAATTTCTCTCGAAACCATTCTTCAAAATTGTCCCAGATCCGTGCTTCCTCGATGCCCCGCACCTGTGTTACATATGCTTTTTTTCCCTGAGCAGTGCCGCCAATGTATAATTCCATTAATGTACTCCCTATTGCTTGATATTTTATATTACCACGTTTCGACAAATTTATCTATTTATGCTATACTTCTTTTGTTTTCGCTCCCATTCTGGCAACAGAAGGGAGAGATATTTTGTGGATTCTATCGTTTCATTCTTTGTTTCTGTCGTGGCAGGTATAGTCACCTATTATATCTGCAAATGGTTAGACAGTAAACATTAGCGGCAATTAACCTGAATGGATGCTCGACCATACAAAATGAGAAGAACCCCCAGTAGCGGCAACTACTGGGGGTTCGTTTTTGGTGTACTTGTAAAAGTATCGCCTCATTCTTTGTTGATTGCATTATATCATACACAATCACCAATTTCAAGTATACCCCAATTCATCATCCTTTTTGCACCAGTAGCGCGACTTTTTCAAATCAACACTGACACGGCTGCCGCCACCGCCATTGCCCCCTCACACAGCGTCAGAAAATATCCCGCCGTATCTCCGGTTATTCCGCCAAATTCCCTGTAACTGCGCCAGCGATAGTAACCGAACACTGCAAATGCCGCCGCCACCGCCAGAATTCCCGCCATAAGCGAAAGCCAGAGCATAAACAGTACACACAACAACGTCTGTGCATAAAGTGCCCCTTTTACCCCACGCTCATGTGCGGTACTCGCAAAATGATAGAGCATCCCATCCGTTTTTGCGGAACGGAAGGAGACCACGCTCAGACCACTCAGGCAGCGGGACAGAAAAAATCCACAACAAAACACTTCCAGCGCACGGTAATCCACAATCTGGGAAAGAGCCGCCACATAAATCAACCCGAATTCCGCCAGCTTGATCACGGAAAAAGCTCCAATGTGGGAATCCTTTAGAATCTCCAGTTTTCGCTCTCTGGGCTGATACGAATGCAATGCATCCATGGTATCCATAAACCCATCCACATGGAAGCCCCCGGTGATAATAAGCGGGAGCGCAGCTGATATCAGAATAAATGCAAGCGTACTGATTCCCAATAACGCAGACAACCGAAACCATCCCCAGAGGATAGCACCGATCACTGCCCCGATCCACGGAAAAAAGCACATGCTGTAACGCATGTCTTCTTCTTTCCACACAAATTGTGGCATCGGAATTTTTGAATAGGTGGAAAACGCCACCGCGATTCCTCTAATGATGTGCATAACCTGCTTCCTTTCTCTCTTTTACCGGAACCGGAATACCTACAACGACTTCGGTCACCGTATCCGCCAATGTCGCCACTCCCGTATTGATGCGTCCAAGTGCACGGATATATGCCTGCGTTGTCGCATCATAGGAAATGCCATCCTCAAACACGTTATTACTGACGATCACCAACTCGTCCACTTTTGTGGAAAGGTTTTTGATTCCCTGCAATATGTGTCCGACAACCACATCTTCCGAAACGATGTCCGCACCGGAAAACATCTCATTTGCAACCAGATTGGACATACATTCCAGCAGGGCACAGCGAGGACGTTCCGTAACATTTTGCCCTGCGCGATCCGGTGGTTCCATGGCTTGCTGTGCTCTTTTCGAAAAATCTACTTCCCCGATATCCCGCGGCTGTTCAATCGTAACAAATCCTTTTCCCGCGCGAAGTCTCCGGTGTCTTGCAACTTTTTTTTCGCCCTCCGCATCGTACACCTGCATGGTTGCGATATAATATTTATTCGTTTTTCCATCCAGCAGATGCTCTGCGTAAGCCGATTTTCCGCTGCCGCTTCCACCCAAAACCAAAGTGATCATTCTGTTTCCCCATACCGCTCGTACTGCGCAATTTCCATCGTATCAAATGTTGTCTGATCCTCGTAGAGTGCCAGTGCCAGATCCAGAAGGGAAAACAGCATCACGGCTCCTGTGCCCTCCCCAAGCCCCAGTCCCGCATCTATGACCGGATGAAGTTTCAGCTCCTCCGCAATCCATTTTGCCGCGGGTTCCTTGCTCAGATGGCTCGGCAGAACAAATTCCCGCACACCCGGCACGATCCGCTCCGCCACCAGTGCCGCGACCGATGAGATCAGCCCATCCAGAACGACCGGCACATGATACAGCGCTCCGCCGATGCATACACCTGCCATTCCCGCGATATCCAGACCGCCGAATGCCGCCAGCATGGAAAGTGCATGCGCTGACCGGATCTCTTTTTCATATTTCTCCAGTGCCTGCGCAATGACCTGCTGCTTGCGCAACAGCCCCGCGTCGTTTAATCCGGCACCACGTCCGGTCACTTCTTCTGCTGTGCGTCCGGTCAGTGCCGCCACAAGCATGCTGCTCGTCGTCGTATTTCCGATTCCCATCTCTCCGGTACCGATCAGCTGATAGCCTTTGTCTTTGCACTCCCGAACCAGATCAATTCCCACAGACAATGCCTGCAACGCTTCTTCCTCTGTCATTGCAGGTTCCTGCAGAAAATCGCGCGTGCCCTGCATCACTTTGCAGTCGCGCACCCCCGGCAGCGTTTCTTTTGTGTTGATTCCAATATCGACCGGGATCACATCCACGCCGGCGCGGCGCGCCATTTTGCCAACCGAGCTTGCCTGCTGCCCCATGAATCCTGCAACCACCGCGGTCACTTCCTGTCCGGACTGGCTGACTCCTTCTGCGACAACACCATTGTCTGCGCACATGGTGAGGATCACTTTTTTTTCAATGGAAAGGCTGCTGCTTCCTGTGATTGCGCCGATCTGTGCAAACATTGTCTCAAACTGCCCCAGACCATCCAGCGGTTTGGCAATTTTGTCCCAGCTTGCTTTTACCTGCGCGTAGATCTGTGCGTCCGGTGGAATGATTTTAAGTTTCTCCATTTCTTTTCCTGTAATCAAATATTTTCTCCTGTCAATCAAACGGAAATCCGGCTCTCCTGCAAAATAGAGTATACATACTCCATATCCAGATGCTCCCGCAATCCCTGTGCGAGCTTGTCATACTGCTGTTCCTTAAATGCATGATAATCACCGCCAGCCTCCGGTTTCCATGACACCCTTTTTTTGTCGGCCAATGCCTGTACTATGCGCACGGCAATGTCTCCATCGTCAAAAATGCCGTGCACATAACTGCCGTATACGCCGGGTGCTTCGCCGCCTTTTTCCATGCGCTGTACCCCGTCGGTTCTGCCATCTGCCAGCTGTACCAGTGGCGTCTGATGTTCCCCGGTGGAAACCGTTGTCTTTCCCATATGAATCTCATAGCCGGAAAATTCCAATCCGGAAAGTGTGGAAAAAATACCGGTCACATTCTCAAATTTTCCACGTGTCTGCGTACGCATTTTTTCCGGCATCAGGGTCGTGTCGGTGTCGATCAGTTCCATACCACGCAAGGGTAGTGCCCCGTCGCGCTTTATGCGCTCCACGGCAATTGTATCCGGCTCATGAGAAATTGCTTCGCAATGAGCCGGATAGAGCGGTTCGCGTAGCGAATTCTCATTCTCTACCCCATGTGGGTCCGAAATGGTACGCCCCAGCATCTGATAGCCACCGCAGATCCCCCAGACCGGGATATGCACCGCCAGCTTTTTGACCGCGGCTTCCAGACCGTTCTGCCGCATCCAGCGCAGATCACCCATCGTATTTTTGCTGCCCGGCAGAAAAATCATATCCGGCTGTCCCAGTTCCTGCACCGAAGAAACATAGCGCACGGACACACCCTCCAGCCGTTCAAACACGTTAAAATCCGTAAAATTGGAGATCCGCGGAAAACGGATCACTGCCAGATCTATCACGCCTACATCATGGTTGTCCAACTGACCGCTCAGACTGTCCTCATCCTCAATGGAAAGATGCATATATGGAACTACTCCGGCAACCTTCACGCCGCCGCGTTCCTCCAGCATCTCCACTCCCGGATCAAGGATCGTCTTGTCCCCGCGGAATTTATTAATAATCAGACCCTTCACACGGGCTTTTTCATCCTCTTCTAAAAGTATCAAAGTTCCCAAAAGCTGCGCAAACACGCCGCCACGGTCGATATCCCCCACCAGAAGCACCGGTGCATCGACCAGTTTTGCCAGCCCCATATTGACAATATCATCCGATTTCAGATTGATCTCTGCCGGGCTTCCCGCCCCTTCCATCACAATAATGTCTGCCTGCTTTTCCAACTCCGAAAAAGCCTCGCAGATCGTCGGAACCAGCTTTTTCTTATACGCAAAATAATCCCGCGCCCGCATATTTCCGAGCACCTCACCCTTTACGATCACCTGTGATCCGACATCATTGGTCGGTTTCAACAGGATGGGATTCATAAGCACGGAAGGCTTCACACCCGCCGCTTCCGCCTGCATGACCTGCGCGCGCCCCATCTCCAGACCGTCTTCGGTGATGTAGGAGTTGAGTGCCATATTCTGTGATTTAAACGGTGCCACGCGATATCCATCCTGCGCAAAAATACGGCAAAGTCCTGCAACGATCAGGCTTTTCCCGGCATTTGACATCGTGCCCTGCACCATGATTACTTTTGCCATGTTTGTTTCCTTCCTGCTAACCAGCAATCACAACCCTGCAATCCTTCTTGAAGCATGCAATTCCATATTTGATAAAATTACGCATTCCGTCCTTCTTCAGCTTATCGACAATAGAAAGTACCTTAAAATTATTCAATCCTGTAAATATACTTTCCTTCGATACTCGCAGACATCCCGTCAGAAATGCAAACTGTAAATAATCATTCGTCTTTAATGCCTGACCAAAAAGACCTCTGATCAGAGAAACCATTTCACGATAATATCCATTCTGATATGCTTTATCCAGAGGAACATCATACTCATCTATGATAATTACTGTCTTTTTCCCGTGATGTTTATATAAAAGCTGTGACAGTTTACGGATGCTGTCTTCTATATTCTCATCCGTACCTGTAAGCATTTTAGCGAAATATGCCTTATCCTCGTCCGTAAGTGCATCACTTGTTTTGAGATAATAATGCCGGTCCATTTCATTGGCAAGAATCATGCCGAACATCCTCTTCGCATCCGCAAATCCGTTCCTGCGTATTTTTTCAAAACTGTCAATTCCTACCGGTAATTTCAAAGTATTTACCATATGAACCTCCAACAAACAGATCATTTTGCCATATTTACATATAGTATAACTGATTGACAAGGTAATTACAATTTCCTTTCATTAAACGGTCACCGAAATACACTGTCATGATTTACTCTCCATTCCAAAAACATTTTCTTGAAAAGATCCCCATGTTCCGTTAAGATGATATTGTAACGAAAAACAATATATCAGGGAGGTAGTTATGAACTATACAATTGAAGGAGCACCAATGCCTGTCGTCATCTGTAACTTAGAGGGCGGCGAAACCATGCTTACGGAGAAGGGCGCAATGTCGTGGATGTCCCCAAATATGAAAATGGAAACCACAACAGGCGGTGGAATCGGAAAAATGTTCGGTCGTGCTTTTTCCGGTGAAAGCATGTTTATCAACCGCTACACCGCGCAGGGCGGCACCGGACTGATCGCATTTGCATCCAGCTTTCCCGGAGATATCCGTGCATTTGAAATCGCACCGGGGCAGGAGATTATCGCCCAGAAAAGTGCCTTTCTCGCATCAACTGCAGGCGTGGAAATGTCTGTTTTTTTCCAAAAACGCATTGCCGGCGGTCTCTTCGGCGGAGAAGGATTTATCATGCAGCGTCTGTCCGGAAACGGCACCGTCTTTCTCGAATTTGACGGACACATCAAAGAATATGAACTTGCACCGGGACAGCAGATTGTCGTCGATACTGGATATCTCGCGGCAATGACCGCCGGATGTTCCATCGATATCCAGACTGTACCGGGTGTAAAGAATATGCTCTTTGGTGGGGAAGGGATCTTTAATACCGTTATCACCGGACCGGGACGTGTATGGCTGCAGAGCATGCCGGTTGCACAGCTCGCCGGAGCGATCAGCCCGTTTATTCCAAATAAAAATTAATCATTTTCGAAAAAATCCCGGAGCCATTTCCCATGCTCCGGGATTTCATTTTATATCATTTTTCAAATTTTCCGAATCTCAAAACTGTTTTTTCCACGGGTTTTTACCTCATATAATACACTGTCTGCTTCCTTAAACAGTTTTTCATAAGGAACTTTCTCCGTCATATACACAGCACCCAGGCTGATGGACAGCGGCACTGAACACCCGCCATATGTAAATGTCTGACACATGCTTCTGACCAGTTTATCCAGCTGTGCCTGAACACCCTCCTGATCACGGTTTTGTATACAGAGAACAAACTCATCTCCGCCAAACCGCGCCATAAGGACATGTGTTCCAAACACCAGACGCATCGTATCCGCTAAAAGTTTTAACGCCTCATCTCCTCCGGCGTGTCCAAGCGTATCATTGACAGACTTAAAGTTATCAATATCCATGATTGCAAACAGAAACGGCAGTTCTTTCCTGTCGTAAATGCTCCCGGCACCGATCCCGGAACAAATAAAACATCCGGATAATCCCCACCCTGAATCTGTTTTGACACCTCATTATCATAATCCGAATACGACTGGTACTTCACCTCAATACCAGGATATTTCTTGTTAAACCCATCCAGGTACTGCTGCATATCCTGCTGGGAGATATTGGATGCTACCGAAATCGTTCCCCTGATTTCGTTTTTCTGCGCAGCATATGCCACACTTCCAAAGTCTGCCGGAAACTGTAACAGCACAAGCAGCGTCAAAAGCACCGCCACCATACGCTTTTTCTCCACTTTTTCATCTTTCTCATCCTTCTTTTACAGCCTTATCGCGCTTCATATGCCCTGGATACACGCTTATACTCTGCCGGTTCCGTAATCTGTTCCACAACGATATCTCCGTCTTCCGCATCACGGTATCGATACAGATACACACCTTCCTGAATCTCATCCTCCTCTATGAGAGACACTGCCATATAGTGCTTCTCTTCAACGGTAAAAGTATCCATGATGGCAAACTCTTTTTCCGTCCCATCCGAAACCGGAATACGGATTACTTCATACTCTTCCATAATATCTCTCCTTTATCGTGGTACTTTCGTAAACAGTGCAAAGGCATTTTCCCGTGTGGTCTGCTCGACTTCCTCCACAGAAACGCCTTTGATCTCCGCAATTTTTGCAATCACATACGGAATATTCCGCGAATCATTGCGCGTTCCCCGGTGTGGTTCCGGTGCCATATACGGGCAGTCGGTTTCGAGCACTATGCTCGAAAGAGGAATCATTTCCACGGTCTTTACCAGCTTTTTGGCATTTTTAAAAGTCACAACGCCGCCTACACCGATGAAATATCCCATCTTTACATATTCCTGTGCCATCTCCGGCGAATAGGAATAACAGTGGATCACGCCCTTTATGCCATCCTCATATGCCTTTTCCATGATCTTCATGGTATCTTCTGCAGCATCCCTCGAATGAATGATCACCGGAAGATCTGCCTGTTGTGCCAGTGCAAGCTGCCGTACAAACCAATACCTCTGCTTCGCCTGTATCTCCGGTTCCTTATCCCAGTAATAATCCAGTCCGATCTCTCCCACCGCAACTGTCTTTTGCAGCGTTGTCTGCTGTCTGAGCCATGCATAAGTGTCCTCATTTAAATCATCCACGTCACTGGGATGTACGCCCACCGCAGCATAAAGAAAAGGGTATTCCTGCGCCAGCGAAAGTGTTGTCTTTGTCGTTGCAATGGAAGACCCTACATTAATCACCGGTGAAATGCCGCGCTGCGGTAAATCCGCAAGCAGCATCTCCCGGTCCGTATCAAATTTTGCATCATCGTAATGTGCATGTGTCTCAAAAATCATAAGAAGTGCCTTTCTATCAGATCAAGTTCCTCCATGATGATACAGTTTGGAAGTGTATCCGAAGCCACCATGCCCCGCACCTGGGCATAATCCATCCAGCGCACACTCTCAATTTCTTCGGTCTGCAGTTCAAATTCCTCTGCTTCCCGATCCAGCCAGAGCAGATAAACATTTGAAATCTGGTGATCATGAAATGGCTGTCTGTGAAATTCGCTGTCAACATCCTTATGCACCTGTCCGCAATAAATCAGATCCGACTCCTGCACTGTCACATTTAATTCTTCTTTCAACTCCCGAATTGCCGAAGGAATATACTCCTCCCCTGCCGGTATATGTCCGGCACTGGAAATATCATAGCAGCCCGGAAATGAATCTTTCTGCATACATCTCTTCTGTAATAAAAGCTGAATCCGTCCGTTCCTGTTGCGGGCAATCCAGACATGTGATGTACGATGCCGCACACCCTCCCGGTGCGCCTCTGTGCGTTCTACGGTTTCACCGGTTGGTGCTCCGGTTTCATCTACAACATCAAGGATTTCCATAGTTTATGCCTCCTATTTTTATGCCTCCGGCCTTGTTTAACAGATCTCTGCACCGCTTGGCATTGGTTTCTCCGGTGTCATCAGAGAAAGTGTGCCGTTTTCGTCCTCTGCACACAGCAACATGCCCTCGGACAATACTCCGGCAAGTTTTGCCGGCTTTAAGTTCACAAGAACCATAACCTTCTTGCCGACCATCTCTTCCGGTGTGTAATCTTTACGGATACCGGATACAATCTGCTTTACGGTGTTTCCGATTTTTACCTGAGAGCAAAGCAGCTTCTTTGACTTTGCAACTGCCTCACAGGAGAGAATCTCTCCCACCTGGAACTGCATCTTCGTAAAATCATCAAATGTGATCTCTTCCTTCGGATCCATATCAATGACTGCTTCATCTGCGGACTCTCCGCCATTTAATGCTTTCTGCTCTTTTTCGTACTCTTCCTTCTGCTTTGCCTGAATGGCATCCACTTTTGGCTGGATCTCTTTTGCGTCAATTCTTGCAAAAAGGATCTCCGGAGCATCGGTTACTTTTGTTCCATCCGGATACAGTCCAAACTGATTGAGTTCATCAAAATCACGCAATGATGTCGATAACTGCGCCACGATTTTTTCTGCGGTTTCCGGAAGGAACGGGTGCAGAAGACTTGCGCCAATCGTGATGGACTCGGTCAGATTGTAAAGAACCTCTGCCAGACGGTCTTTCTGTGCCTCGTCTTTTGCCAGTACCCACGGGGTTGTCTCATCAATATATTTATTGCAACGGCGGAACAGTGCAAATACTTCGGAAATTGCATCTGCCACACGAAGTTTTGCCATCTTCCCGGCAATACGGTCACGGGTTGCTGTCACAACAGCTTTCAGATCTGCATCCACTTCACCGGTGACTCCTGTGGATGTTACCACACCGCCAAAATATTTATTGCTCATGGAAACGGTACGGTTTACCAGATTTCCAAGAATATTTGCCAGGTCAGAGTTGAAACGCTCAATGACCAGATCCCAGGTAATCACGCCATCATTCTCAAACGGCATCTCATGCAATACAAAATAGCGGGTAGCATCTACGCCAAACAGATCTACCATGTCATCCGCATAGATTACATTTCCCTTGGATTTGCTCATCTTATCCCCGCCCTGAAGCAGCCATGGGTGTCCAAATACCTGCTTTGGCAGTGGCAGATCCAGTGCCATCAGAAAGATTGGCCAGTAAATGGTATGGAAACGGACAATATCTTTTCCGATCAGATGCAGATCCGCCGGCCACAGCTTCTTAAACTGATCTGTGGAACCATCCGGATCATATCCAATCTTTGTGATATAGTTTGTCAGTGCATCCAGCCAGACATATACGACATGTTTCGGATCAAAATCTACCGGAATTCCCCAGCTGAAACTGGTACGTGATACGCACAGATCCTGCAGTCCCGGAAGCAGAAAGTTATTCATCATCTCATTCTTACGGGAAACCGGCTGAATGAAGTCCGGATGGGTATTGATATAATCAATGAGCCGGTCTGCATATTTACTCATCTTAAAGAAATAAGCTTCTTCTTTGGCAGGCTGCACTTCCCGTCCACAGTCCGGACATTTGCCGTCTACAAGCTGGGATTCTGTCCAGAAAGACTCACAAGGTGTACAATACATTCCCTCATAAGATCCCTTATAAATATCACCCTGATCATAAAGCTTTTTAAAAATCTTCTTTACACATTTCTCATGATCCTCATCCGTGGTACGGACAAAGTTATCATAAGAAGAATTCACAAGATCCCAGATCCGCTTTACCTCACCGGAAACCTGATCTACAAATTCTTTCGGTGAAATACCTGCTGCCTCTGCTTTTTCCTGAATCTTTTGTCCGTGTTCATCAGTTCCGGTCTGAAAATAGACATCATAGCCTTCGGCTCTCTTATAACGCGCAATTGCATCCGCAAGAATAATCTCGTACGTGTTTCCGATATGCGGCTTACCTGAAGTATAGGCAATCGCGGTTGTCATATAAAACTTCCCTTTATTTTCTGCCATGTCCTTGGCCTCCTTATCTCACATTCGCTCTCCCCATTTTACCGAATTCCACGCCATTTGTAAAGTATCCCCTATTTGTCCGTTTTTCTGTTTATTCAAGAATATTTTCTTATATGCCAAGAATTTCTTGCTGACCTGTTTTTCCGTAGACTAATATGCTTTTATCCAGTTTTTTCCAGTACAAAACTGCCAAAGATAAATGAGAAGGAGCACCAACATGAAAAATATACAAATCGGGGCAGCCTTAAAAACGATGCGAAAAAATCGTGGCTGGACGATCCATGACGTAGTTGTACAGCTGAATGACCTGTACAATATCGCAGTCGCCGAAAAAACCGTGTACGGATGGGAAAGCGATCAGGCCTATCCCCGCACGGAAACATTGCTGCTACTCTGTGAACTGTATCAGAGTGACGCATTCACCGGAAATCTCCTGCACATTCCTGCAGACAAATCCTTCCCGATCACTGCAGATGAACGGCATGTCATCGAAATGTATCGCCGGCACCCGGAACTACAAAGTGCTGTAAAACGCGTGCTTGATGTTCCCGTCAAAAAACCTTCTGCAAATTAAAGTTCTGATATCCTGTCCCCTGTAAAAACTATTTTCCAAAATTCATCCTGTCACAGAAGTTTCTATCTCATGCAGATATAAATCACATAAACCACATATAAAACCAGCATCACAATACCTTCTTTTCTGCTGATTTTTTCTTTTGTCCATGCAAACCCCCAGATCAACAGGCTCAAAACAATCAAAATCATAATATCTATGATGTTTTCCATCAAGAACGGCATCGGACTGATAACTCCTGCCAGACCAAGTACAAACAGAATATTAAAAATATTGGAGCCGATCGCATTTCCAAGTGCCATATCCACTTCATTTTTGCGGGCTGCAACAACAGATGTCACAAGTTCCGGAAGCGAGGTTCCAATTGAAACAATGGTCAGTCCTACCAGCGTCTGGCTCATTCCAATTTTCAATGCAATATTGCTGGCACTGTCTACAACGACATCCCCGCCAATCACAATACCAGCTACACCAACCACAAGGAACAACAGGCTTTTTGGCATCGACATTACTTTCTGTGCCTCTGCCGCTTCCGTTTCTTCACTTTGCAGATGTCCGCCTTCTTTTCCTGCTTTCAATGCCATACGAATCATTGTTCCAATAAATATGGCAAAAAACACCAGAAATACAGCACTGTCAAAACGTCCCAGTTTCATTCCCACACCACCGAGTATCATAAGCAGCAATGCTGCAAACACGGAATATGGGAAATCACGTTTCAATGTAGCTTTCTGTACGGCAACCGGAGTCATTATGGCACAAAAACCGATGACCACCATCATATTAAAAATATTAGACCCGACCACATTACTGATTGCCAGCGTATTCTTATGCTGGATTGCTGCAACAACAGAAACCGCAGTCTCCGGAAGTGAGGTTCCCATGGCAACAATCGTCAGGCCAATAATGATGGCCGGAACATGAAACCGTTTTGCAATGCTGGAACTTCCCTCCACAAAAACATCTGCCCCTTTGACCAGGAAGAAAAATCCTGCGATCAAAAAAACAATTGCCAGCGGCATGGAACATGTTGAAATAAATTCTGTCATATCTTTTCCCTCTTTCTGTAAAATAATGTGTTAAAAGGCAATAATGCCAAGATGCTCCAACAATATTTTCAAACCTATGAGCATAAGTATTACCCCACCGGCAATCTCTGCCTTTTTCTTATAACGGGTACCGAAGAAATTACCGACAACCACTCCGATGATCGATAATACAAATGTCGTACATCCGATAATCAGACAGGCTTCCATGATGGATACATTTAAAAAGGCAAATGTAATACCGACTGCAAGTGCATCGATACTGGTTGCAACTGCAAGAAGCAGCATCTCTTTGTGATCCAGTGGCAGATCTTTTGCTCCAATTTCCTGCACGTCTTTATCACGAACCGCTTCAATCACCATCTTTCCACCGATAAACAGCAACAGGAAAAAGGCGATCCAGTGATCGACCGAAGTAATGTATTTCTGAAAGCGGATTCCCAGCGCCCAGCCGAGAAACGGCATCAGTGCCTGAAATCCTCCGAAATACAATCCAATCAGAAACGCATGTTTTTTGTTGATTTTTTCCATGCCAAGACCCTTGCAGACGGATACCGCAAATGCATCCATCGAGAGTCCGACACCAATCAGAAATAACTCGATTACCATTCTTATGTTCTCCTTTTGTGAGGGGATTCATACCTTACGCTTCTGTCCTGATATATCAAAAAGAGACCCAATGCGCACCAACGAAAACCGCGACTACAGCCACGTTTTTCCGGTGCACATGAGTCTCATTCTTTAAGGCTTGCCAGGTCCAAATGACCGGTATGTTGACAAGTCACACAATGTGCGAACTACTCCCTCACATACTTTTGTCTATGAATTAGGTAAACTATAACAAACGGTCTTTGAGTTAGTCAATACGAACTTCTTATTTGCTGATGACTTTTGCAAACTTCTTCTTACCACGCTTTACGACCTTTCCTTCTCCGGCAAACTCGTCGAGCGTGTAACTGGTACTGATGTCTGTAACTTTCTCACCGTCCACAGAGACTCCACCCTGCTGTACGGCACGACGTGCATCGGAACGACTCTCACACAGAGAAGCCTTTACAAGAACTGCCATGATATCGAGCTTGTCATTGTACAGATCATCTGCAGTCACTTCAACCGTCGGCATATGTGCAGAAACCCCGCCGCCTGCAAACAGTGCATGGGATGCCTCTTTGGCTTTCTTTGCCTCTTCCTCACCGTGTACCAGTTTGGTCAGCTCATAAGCGAGAATCTCTTTTGCTTCATTCAGCTTGGCACCTTCCCATTTGTCCATCTCATCGATCTGCTCCAATGGCAGGAAGGTCAGCATGCGGATGCACTTTAACACATCGGAATCTGCCACATTTCTCCAGTACTGGAAGAAGTCAAACGGAGAAGTCTTGTTCGGATCAAGCCATACGGCACCGGACTGTGTTTTTCCCATCTTCTTTCCCTCAGAGTTTAAAAGCAGATTGATCGTCATGGCATAAGCATCTTTTCCAAGCTTCCGGCGGATCAGTTCCGTACCACCGAGCATGTTACTCCACTGGTCATCTCCACCGAATTCCATGTTACATCCATATTTCTGGTACAGAGTGTAGAAATCGTAGCTCTGCATAATCATGTAATTAAACTCTAAGAAACTTAATCCTTTTTCCATTCTCTGCTTATAGCATTCAGCTGTCAGCATGCGGTTAACGGAAAAATGGGCACCGACATCACGCAGTACATCGATGTAGTTTAAGTCCATCAGCCAATCGGCATTGTTTACCAGCATTGCCTTTCCCTCTCCGAAATCGATGAAGCGGCTCATCTGCTTTTTGAAGCAGTCTACGTTGTGCTGAATGGTCTCCGGTGTCATCATCTGCCGCATATCGGTACGACCGGATGGATCACCGATCATGGCTGTACCACCACCAATCAGCGCAATCGGCTTATTTCCGGCCATCTGCAAACGTTTCATCAGACACAGCGCCATAAAATGTCCCACATGCAGACTGTCAGCTGTCGGGTCAAAACCGATATAAAATACTGCTTTTCCATTGTTGATGAGTTCCTTGATTTCTTCCTCGTCGGTTACCTGTGCGATCAGACCGCGGGCAACCAGTTCGTCGTAAAGTGTCATTGGGTTTCCTCCTGTAATTTAACTTTTTTGATTTTTCTGGGACTTTATGTCCCTTTGCTCTATATCTATAAAAATCCAAATAAAAATCCCCTCGTCCTAATTATAAGGACGAGGGGGATCTCTCGTGTTACCACCTTAATTCGCATGCTGTTCACACAGCCTGCCTCCGCGAGTGCAGCTACACTCCAGTGCGTCTAACGGGCACTACTCCGTTACAGCCTACTTGCCTGCGCGTTCGGTGTAAAGCTCAGGGATGTATTCCCTGCGGTAAGGGGGGACCCAGCTTGCTGGGGGGATTCCTTATCGCCCGGCTTATGGTTTTTCCATAAATCCTCGGCAGGGGGATCCAGCTTGCTGGGGGGATTCCCTATCGCCCGGCTTATGGTTTTTCCATAAATCCTCGGCAGGGGATCCCAGCTTGCTGGGGGGATTCCTTATCGCCCGGCTTATGGTTTTTCCATAAATCCTCGGCAGGGGAACCCAACTTGCTGGGGGGATTCCTTATCGCCCGGCTTATGGTTTTTCCATAAATCCATCTGTGCTTTCCGTGTGCCTCTCATCTACCGGCTGCTTTCTGTTCGTTCCACACATTGGTACTTGTTCCCATCTTCGCTTTTCATTATAACTGGTTTTCATTATAAAAAGCCCGGTGCCATTTGTCAAATAATTTTTATTTTGTTTCATTCCCCTCTGCCGGAATCCAGATTCCATTCTTTCCCCATGGCTGGATCATGCATATATAGCGCTTCTCACCACTCTTTAAAAATGTAATCTGTAAACCAACTTTTGTTTGATCTTCCGACTCAGAATCCTTTTCCACGGAAACAAGTTTTTCGTCTGAAGACAGATTCAACAGTTGCCGTGCTGCCTCTGTCGGCTCAGTCAATACACCGGCTGCTGTCATATTTTTATTCAGCATTTTACCCATGCCATTCACACGATAATCCATCTGCGAATCATTGATTCCCTGTGCATAAGCTGTATCAAATTCGTCCACCGATGAAATGCCATCCGTTTTCGCATCCAGACTATCCGCAAACTGATTAATCTCTTCCTTTGTGATCTGAAACGTTCCGTTCTTCTGTGTATAATGAATATTTTCAATCCATACACTCACATGCGGATCTGATGTCTCTGCATAATAAAGAATCTCTGCCGTCTGTACTTCCGGGTTGATCTCATGCAGCCAGTAACCATTCATCTCTTTTCCGGTTCCGCCAAAGAAATCTCCAAACGCTCCCCACGGCCATGGACTTGACCACCCAAATGACGGAGTATCCCCGTCCACCCACAAAAGCTGTGCTTTCTCTAAATCTGCCTGTGCCTCTTCCGTTGTCATTTTCATGATTTTTGCTGCGTCTCTGTCACAAAATGCCTGTGCCCATTCCCCGATGCTCTGCTCCGTTTTTGCATCCACCATATTTTCCTGCACCGGTTTTTGTGTACTTTCCACTGTCTCTGTCGGATTCACAGTCTTTATGCCGGACGGCTTCTGGTTTGTCAGGCAGCTTACCGCCACTATGACAATCAAAAGCGTTGCAATTGCGGCCACCCAGGTATGCGGTTTCTTAAAATTCAACACGTTTTTAATCCTCCTTCCTGCATCCCCCTCTTCAAAAGCAACCGGTGCAAATGAATACGGGTGTCTTTCCATCGCAAAGGACAGAAGGGATGCACTATACCCCTGCTTAATTTCATTTCCAAACTGGGCAAGTACCGCCTCATCGCAGCTCATCTCCATGTCTCTTGTCATATAGAAAAAAGCGATCCAGGCAAATGGATTCCACCAGTATACGGCAAGAAGCACAAATGCCACCATCTTCCACAGTGGATCGTATCTGCGGATATGCCAGCTTTCATGTGCAAGTATATACTGCTGTTCCTTTTTCTCCATCCGAAACGGGATATAAATCTGCGGGCGGAAAATTCCCAGAACAAACGGAGACGGAATACGATCACATTCCCATATTGTTACTTTCCGACGAATACTTCCCTCCGTCTGCCTGGCAGATGTTAAAAGAACTGCCGTCTGTACCATCTTCCGGCATTTTATATAGGAATAGATCCCATATGCCAAAAATAACAGCATCCCGGTCAGCCATACCAAAAACAACAGCGCACATATCTTCTGTGAAGTTGTAAGCGCAGTTGTCAGACCGGCTGCTGTATGTGTCGCCTGATCTGTAACGTGTGATCCGGCAGCCGCCTGTGTCACCTGCTTTGTGACCGGCTGTGCATGCATCCCCGGCAATCCGGTACGGTACACAATTTTTGTCAGCTGTGATTTTCTTTTTACCAGTCGCACCAGATTAAACAGACTGAATCTGGAAGCAATGGGCAGATCAAATATCATACGAATTCCAACTATCCCCCATAATCCATAGGAATATTTCTTTGGACATTTCCGTAAAAACATGCGCACTGCAAGTACTGCAAGAATTACAACTGCCACAATTCCATTCCGTTGCAGAAACGACAAAAAAATGCCACCTGCCTTCTCCATCATCTGTCACCCCTCCTTATGCTCATCAATCATTTTTTTGAGCATTTTCGCTTCCTTTTTGGAAATTTTCTTACCCCCAAGAAATGCGGTGATAAAGCCCGGCAATGACCCGTCAAATGTACGGTCCACAAAATAACGGGATTCCTCTGCCTGCACCTGTTCCTTTGGAATTAAAACAGAAACCGTTGCATCCTCATTGGCAATGTATCCTTTTTCACACATTTTCCGTACAACCGTATAAGTCGTAGATTTTTTCCATCCAAGCTGTTCCTGACATAACTTTACAAGTTCCCCGGAGTTGATGGGAGCATGTTCCCATACGACACACATAAACCGGTAATCACTGTCACATAATTTTACATATTCCATCTTTTTCTCCTTCACAGGTTTATAGCTATCAACCTGTTTTCAGTTTATTCTTATAAACCAGAAATGTCAAGGTTTATTTTTATAGACTGCGAGAAATGTCAGAAAAATACGATGAAAAATGTTTGAACTCACCTTTTTGAAAAGTTATAATAAACGCAAAAGGCGATTGTGAAATCGCCCAAAATAAATAACTCAAAAGGAGGACATGTTATCGTGGAAAAAGTACGTTACATGATTTCCGATGCCGCCGCACTGGCCGGTGTGGAAACCCATGTGTTACGTTACTGGGAAGAAGAACTCGACCTGACCATCCCGCGAAACGAGATGGGACATCGATACTATACACGAGAGAACATACAGGAATTCCAAAAGATCAAAGAACTCAAAGAAAAAGGATACCAGCTGAAGGCAATCCGCATGATATTACACAATAAAAACCCCGAAGATTCCGGTGTTTCCATGCCGGATTCTGCAGCACCTGGTCCATTGCCCGCATGTAACCGGGAACACCATCCCACGGCAGCAGCCAAACCGGATCGACAGAATGCAGGCAAAACCGACCTGCCTGTAAATACCCTTTCCGCAGAAGAACGCATGGCACAGTTCCGGGAACTGATGAGTGATATTGTAGGGCATGCGATTGCACAGAACAATGAAGCACTTACGCTCGATATCAGCAAAGAAATACGGGAAACCGTCTTAAAAGAAATGAACTATCTCATCCGGGAACAAAACGATATGACAGAAGAACGTTACCGCCAGTTAAGCGCAGAAATCCGTGGGAAATTGCAAAAAAAACATACGCTTTTTGCAAAAAAAGAAAAAATACCTAAAACAAAGACCTCAAAAAAAGAAAAAAGCAGAAAAAATATATTGAATCCAGTAGGATGATTTTCTTTACATATGCCTCCAAAAGTTATATTCTGTATGATAGGAATTATTTCCTACACAAGAGAAGCTGATTGTTTTTGCCCAAAGGAGGCACTATGAAAATTCAAGATTTTACTGATATGAAAAAATTCCAGGAAATTATGGAAAACTGGGCAGCCGCCACCGGTCTTGCCACTGTTGCGGTTGATGCTGACGGAACTTACCTGTCCGATTGTTTTAACTTCACCGATTTCTGTATGAAATACACAAGACAGAGTCCCGAAGGAAAACTGCGCTGCGAAAAATGTGACAGGGAATGCAGTGGTGTATACCGTTGTCACGCAGGTCTGATCGATTTCAGCATTGATCTGACATTAAACGGTGAAAAACTTGGCGCCGTCATCGGTGGACAGGTACTGCCAGAACATCCTGACGAAGAGAAATTCCGTGAAGTTGCACGTGAACTTTCCATTGACGAAGACGCCTATATTGACGCACTGCAAAAAGTCAATGTGCGCTCCGAAGCCGGCATCCGCGCAGCTGCTTATCTGCTCGGAGATGCATTGAACAACTGTATCCTTGCAAGCTATAATGAAAAATACCGGAATCATTTGCTGGAAAATCTGGGAACCGGCATTTCCACCTGCGAGACACTTGTCAAAAAGATTGAGAAAAATGTGGAAGAGCTCAACAGCATCCAACAGAAACAAAAAATACTTGCTTTAAATGCAAGTATCGAAGCTGCCCGTGCCGGAGAAGCCGGACGTGGATTTACAATTGTAGCAAATGAGGTCGAAAATCTTTCCAGGAGCAGCAGCACTTTAAACGGTTCCATCTCGGAAAATGTTCAAAAAATCGCAGATGTAGTCCAGGATCTTATGAATACTCAGCATATGCAGTAATATCTTTGTTGTTTTTTTAATATAAACAAGCCTGCGGAAGGATTGCCATATCCTCCGCAGGCTTATGTTGTCTTTTATTCACTTACAGGTTCCCCTGAAAAACGAATCTTTATATACTCCTGTATCAGCTGTACACATTTTTCCCGTCCGATCCGGTCACTGTTTAACACCAGATCATAGTTTGTCGGATTGGTCCAGTCTTTTCCGGAAGTATAATAGCTGTAATATTTTGCACGGTATTTGTCTGTTGTATGAATCAGATAATTTGCTCTTTTTTCCGATACATGCATTTTATCCATGATGGATTTTACACAGGCTGCCCGCGGTGCTTCAATATACACACTGATGACATTGGAGTAGTTGCGCAGAATATCATCTGCACATTTTCCCACAATAATACAACTTTCTGTATTTGCAAGCGTCCGGATGATGTCTGCCTGAATATTGAAAACATTGACATCGGAAATGAAATCCTTTTCCATTGGCTCTACCACACCGCTGACTGGCATTCTTCGAAGGAAATTTGCCAGATGTTTTCCACGGAGCTTCTCGTCAGTTTCCACAAATACGCTCTCATCAATTCCACTCTGATCGGATGCCATGGTGAGAATCTGTCTTTCATAACACGGAATCCCAAGTGCTTCTCCCAGACGTGTCGCAATGTCTTTTCCGCCGCTGCCAAAGCCACGCGCAATCGTAATGACATAATTTTTCATGACTTCACCCCCTCTCCTATCTACAGATCAAGTTCTGCGATCCTGTCTTTCTATGCTATCTTGCATCAGCCTTTAATACTGCATTTAACATAACAGAGGCGCCTTCTGTACAGTGCTCCGGGGAAGAATACTCCGGCTCGCAATGGGAAAGACCATCCTTTGACTGTACAAAGATCATCGTTGCCGGAAGCATATATGCCGCAAACTGTGCATCGTGTCCTGCACCGGAATGAATGTACTGATGAGAAACACCAAGTTCCTCTGCAGCCTCTTTGACGAAACCAACCAGTTCCTTATCCCAGTATACGGTATCGCGATTCCATGCTTTTACGACTTCACATTTACATCCCGCCCATGTCTTGTCTGCACAGCTCTTTACGATTGCCAGTACCTTGTCGAGCACTTCTGGTTTTTCATGTCTTGCATCGAATGAGAAATCGAAGAAATCCGGTACACAGGTATGTACACATGGATGACATACGACTTCACCTGTCGTATAAACAAGTTCCGGATACCCCAGCTTATCAATCTCTGTATGCAGATAAGTCAGTGCCTCTGCTGCTGCCAGAAAAGCATCTCTTCTCTTTGGCATCGGGAATGTTCCTGCATGTGTCGTCTGTCCATAGAATTTTAATCGATAGTTGAACATTCCAAGCACACAGTCAACAACACCGATATCATTTCCATTATCCTCAAGAATTGGTCCCTGCTCGATATGAGTTTCAAAATAACACTCATATTTTTCCGGAGAAAGACGATATTTCTTATCTCCCTTAAATCCGGACTTCTCTAAAGCCTCGCCAAATGTACTCTTGTTATCAAGAATACTCTTGGAGTTCATCATATCCTCATATTTGAACTTGCTACGGATATCTTCCGGAAGATAATCATAGCAGACAATTCCCGAACACATCATTGCCGGTGGATATAAAGACCCTTCCTCATTGGTCCAGATCATGGCTGTCAGAGGATGTTTATGTGGAATGTTTAACTCTGCAACCGTTTCAAGCACTTCCATGGCGGACATAACACCAAGAATACCATCATAGTTACCACCATTTTTTACGGAATCACAATGGGAAGCCATGACGATCCGCTTTGCATCCGGATCTGTTCCCGGAAGTGTTGCATACATATTTGCCACATCATCAATCTCAATGGTTGCACCGATGGCTTCCATACGCTTACGAAATTCATTTCTTGCCATAATTGCTTCCGGCGAAAGGGAATAACGGGTAATTCCACCATGTCCTGCATCTCCAAACTGTGAAAAAGTTTTAATTTTATCTGTCATTCTTTCCAAACTACATGTATACATACTACTGTACCTGCCTTTCTTAAAATAATTATCTGAATGTATTTCTATTACTTTCTCTTTTCTACCCGGGTTCCTGCTGTGATCGAGCCTGTCGGACAAACCAGTTTACATAACTGACATCCCACACACTTTTGGGCATCCATAAGCGGTTGTCGTTTTTCATCCATACGAAGTGCCTGATGTCCGCCATCAAAACAGGAAATATAACATCTTCCGCAACCGACACAAGTCTTGCGGTGAAATTTCGGATACTCGATTGTATGACGGTTCACATGTTCTGCCGGAACAATATGTGGAAGTGCTTTTCCGATCATCTGCTGCACAGATGTCATTCCATTCTCTGCCAGATAATCCTGCATTCCTTCTATCATATCCTCGATGATCCGGTATCCATACTGCATAACACTTGTGGTAACCTGGACCGTCCCACAGCCCAATGCCAGAAATTCAGCCGCATCGCGCCATGTCTCGATGCCTCCCATTCCACTGATCGGAACTCCTTTTAATTTCTCATCTTTTGCCATATCATTGATAAAACGCAGAGCAATCGGTTTTACTGCCTTTCCGGAATAGCCGCCCTCCGGCGATTTTCCGTCGACATCCGGCGCCGAAGAAAATGTGTGTAAGTTAATATTCATCACACTTTTGATCGTATTGATTGCCGCCAGCCCATCCGCACCGGCTCTTACGGCTGCTTCTGCCGGAACTTCCATTCTTGTGATGTTTGGGGTCATTTTGGCCAGCACTGGAAGGGTTGTTCCTCTTTTGGTTGCTGCGGTATATCTTGCAACAAGCTGCGGATCGGTTCCTACATCACTGCCAAGGCCTTCCCCGACCATCTGCGGACAGGAAAAATTACACTCGATGATGTCTGCACCTGCTTCTTCCATCAAAGAAGCAAGTTTTGTCCATTCTTCTTCGTTCTGTCCCATAATGGATGCAATGATTACTTTGGTTGGATACTCCTTTTTCAGCCGTCGCAGATACTCCATATTTTCTTCCAGCGTGTGATCACTGATCTGTTCGATATTTTTAAATCCGACAAACGGATTATCCTCTTTTTCGAGTGCTGCAAATCTCGGAGAAACTTCATCCGGAGTAAACAGACCAATGGTTTTAAATGCAACGCCAGCCCATCCCAAATCAAAGGCCTTGGCCACCATTTCATAATCACTTCCCACAACCGAGGAAGAAAGGAAAAACGGGTTCTCACAATGGACTCCACAAAAATCAACGGATAAATCCGGAGTTTTATTTTGTGGAACTTCTGCTGTAATGCTGGATAAAATCGTTGGTATATCCACTCCCCTGTCAATTTTTGCCTGGATGCAGGCACCAGTACACGGTGCACTGCATCCTTCACAAGTGATATGGTCTAATTTCCTTGCGGCTCCGGTTTCATTTTCAAACCGAACGGAGCGGACAATTTCAGCAACTGCCAGTCCCTTTGGACAAGCACCACTACAGGGAGCATCCTGACACAACAGACATCTGCCCGCTTCGCTTTTTCTTTTTATTTCTTCATATGCCATGTGCCATCTCCTCCTATCTGTGGGAACGCTTTACATAATCTCCCATGCCCGGTGTTCCAACAAAATCACCGTTGTCATATACCAGTTTTCCTCTCAGATATGTCTGAACCGGATATCCGTGAAGTTTCTTTCCTTCCCAGATTGTATGATCATAGTCCGAATGCATATTGCTGACACTGATTGTGAAATCTTTGTCCTTGTCATAAATAACAATATCTGCATCTTTGCCGACTGCAATGGCTCCCTTGTTATCGCATCCGAAAATCTTTGCAACATTGGTAGAACAAAGTTCAACGGCTCTCTCAAACGTGATCTTTCCGGAATTTGCCGCATCCAGCATATATGGATAAAGATTTTCTACTCCGGCACATCCGTTTGGAATCTTTGTAAAATCATCTTTGCCCCAATCCTTTTCATAGCTCTGGAATGGACAATGATCGGTTGCAACCGTATCAATCATTCCCGATTTAATTGCTGTCCATAATGCATCCTGACTTTCCTGTCCTTTCATTGGCGGGGAACATACAAAGTTACGACCGTCTTCTCTCTTGTATACATCACAGGTAAATTCCAGATACTGTGGACAGGTTTCTACTAAAATATCATGTCCCTCTGATTTTGCCTTGATGCAGGCTTCGAGTCCTTCTTTATCTGCCATATGTACGATATAGACCGGGGTATCTAAGTGGGAAGCCCAGTGAACAACTCGTTTATCTGCTTCTGCCTCTACAAATTCCGGACGGCTCATGTAATGATACCAGGCAGAGGTCTTACCTTCCTTCAAGTACTGCTCAGTACGCAGATCAATCAGATCCGGGTTTTCCGCATGAACATTGATCATTGCGCCAAGCTCCTTTGCCCGAAGAAGCAGTCTGGCAAGCATTCCATCATCTACCATCATTCCTTCTTTCTTATAAACAAGGAAACATTTGAAACTGGTAATTCCTTCCTCAACTGCCTGTTCCATTTCATCTAAAATTTCTCCGCCATTCAAATCTGTAATACAACAGTGGAATGCATAATCACAGCACGCTTCTTTTTCCAACACCTCTTTCTTAGATCCGATCAGTCCTAAAATCGTTTCCCCCTTATGCTGTACCGGATAATCAAAAATTGTAGTAACACCTCCGCAGACAGCAGCTCTGGTACCTGCCAGATAGCTGTCCGCTGAAACGGTTCCTCCAAACGGCATTGCCATATGGGTATGTGCATCGAGTGCACCAGGCAGCACAAGCTTGCCTGTTGCATCCACGACTTTCTCTACGTTTACCGCAAGATCTCTGCCAATCGCTACGATTTTTCCTCCATCGACCGCTACATCTGCCGGAAAACTTTCCGTTGCGGTGACGACTGTTCCACCTTTAATCAGTAATTCCATATCGCACATCTCCTTCTATTTTTTATTTTTTAAAATTGTCATACTTGTAAACAAGAGTCATACCTGATCTCTGATAAATCTGTGCTACTTCTACCAGATTCATACCACCTGCATTTGCTACTGCCATATTGGTCGGCCATGTAACACCAAAATCTACGGTTCCGTTGTTTACCGCTGTAGTCTCGGAAATATCACCACCACCGGACACAATATTGACCTTCAGACCAACCTCGTCATAATACCCCTTGGCGTCTGCGACATAGTAGCCCATGAACTGTGCCTGTGGTAACCACTTCAACTGAATAGATACTTCTGATTTTTCCGGACTGAACTTTCCGTCAGAAGATTCTGCGGCTTCATAGTAGCTTGTATCACGGATATCATCTAAGGTCAGTTTTGCAAACTTATCCTGCGCCGAAGAATCATCTAATGTCACATATTTCTTTGCAATGTCGAGTGTCTGCTGCATCGCATCGTCATCAATCTTGCCGATATCCGACACTTCATTGCCATTCATATCTGCCTTTACCAGTTTTGCGACTTCACTTGCCATATACTTCTGGTGATCCTGTGATACCGAAGATCCTGCGTCATACACAATCTGTGCCGCCTCTTCCGGATTTTCTACTGCATATTCCCAGCCTTTGATGGATGCATACAAAAATGCTTTTACAGTCTCCGGATTCTTCTCTGCAAAATCCCTGGTACAAAAGATCATATCCTCCAGCATTGCCACGCCTTCATCGTTCATATCAATGTATCCAACCGTGTCACCATAACCATAGGCACCATCATAATCATTCTTTACAAGTCCCAGTTCGTTATAAGTCATCGCAGATGCCAGCGTACTGGAATCATCATCAAATGCATCCATGGTAAAATCTTCACTCAGATAATCCGTTGGAAGTCCGTACTTTGCAAGTAATGCCTGAATCTCATACTGATTACCAATGCCCCAGTTGCTGACTTTTCCTTCGCCAGCCGCCTTCTTAATGATTTCTTCATTGCTCATTACATCAGAGGTATCTACTGCGCCTGTACTTTGCGTACTGGAACCGGAACCTGTGGTTTCTTTTTTGTCAGATCCGCATCCGGCCATCATGGATACTGCCATTGCCGATACAAGTACTGCGCTCATAATCTTTGCCATTCTTTTCTTCATAATTCTTTCCTCCTTTTTTGGGGTTTTGTGGGTTTTATATCAACTCCGTTACCTCTTTCTAATGGTATTTCCGGAGAAGTATACTCTGTACGATCATCAGGATCACATAGGATACTATTCCAAGCATGCAGGCCGTTGCGATGTATGCCCATGCCGTCGGATACTGTGCCAACACGATGTTCTCCCGGATCTGTCTTCCGACTCCTGTGATATATTCTGCGAAATATTCGCTTACGATTGCTGTCATGATACTTGCCGGTACGGACACCTTCAGTGCCACGAAAATATACGGTACCGAATTCGGCAGCTGCAGCTTTATCAGTGTGGTGTGGCGTTTTGCCGCATAGGTTGCCATCAGGTCTTTCGCATACGGTTTCAGCTCTGTCAGTCCACGATAGGCATTTAAGCTCATATTTGCCGCTGCGATCAGCATGACAACCAGAATCTTTGCCACCATGCTCCGGGTACTTGCCTCAGTCGAAACATCCTTCGTCCAGTTATTCATAACCGGTGCCAGCGCAACAACCGGAATGGATGCAAATGCCCCGACCACACTCAGTCCGCCTTTCCCGACTCTTGGAAACATTGCCGCAAGGATTGCCACTGCATATCCAAGCACACTTCCCAGTGCCAGTCCGACGACTGCGACAATCATGGTCGCTGCGATATTTCCTTTAATCTTTCCGAAGTTTTCTAAAAAGATCTTTCCAATCCGGGTAATGAGTGGAAGGGTGAATGTATCTGTTTTAAACCAGTGATGCAGCACCTGTGTCTGCCACAGTGCAATGATCACGATTCCAAGAAGCACCGGAAGAATTACGGTAAGTGCTGCCTGCACCTGTGCGCTGTCCTTCATCCGGCGGTACAGGCTTTTCGGTCTCTTTCTCTTCTGTGCCATATTAGTTCACTCCTTTCTTTGCATCCCTTTTTGCTTTTCTTAAACCTCTCTTTTCCGGAGAAACCAGATTTTCTATCCAACCCATCAGACATCCACTGAAGATTCCTATAAATGCACTGAAGAATACAATGAGCCAGAATACATAGATGGACATCGCATGTTTTAGCGACTGGGAAAGCATGCATCCAAGTCCTCCGTCACCCTGTAAGGTATCTACCAGAATGGATGCGGTGATCGCCATCGGAGCGGCGATCTTAGTTCCCGTGAAGAAATACGGGATTGCTGTCGGAATCAGTACTTTCGCATAAATCGTCGGCTTCTTTGCCGCGTAGGTATACATCAGATCGTATTTTTCCTGCGGCACGGATTTGAAACCTGCCAGTGTGTTGGTTGCCACCGGATAGAAACTTAAGATGGCGGCAATGATGATGCGGCTCTTGTTGATGTCCCCGGTGATGGAGAGGATGATCGGTGCAAGACCGAGTACCGGGATCAGCTGGATCAGCATCAGATACGGAAAAAGCATCTTTTCTACCAGACCGGAAAGTTTCATCAGAAGCGCCAGCACAAATCCCGCGGCAGTTCCTACTAAAAATCCAAGCAGTGCTCTTAAAATCGTTGCCCTTGCACTTGTCAGAACCACCATCGTGGCACTTAATCCGGCGGAAACCTGCCGGGTGGAAAACGCTGCCGCAATCACCTGGTACAGATGCGGGAGAATGTTCTCCGGTGTTCGCTTTGTCACGGATACGACCGATGCTCCGATCTCCCATGCCGCGATGATAATCAGTATCCACAGAACAGTGGATGCCCATTTTTTATCAAAAAGTTTATTTATTTTCTTCATTAAACGCTGCCCCCTTCAAAACTGTTGCGTACTTTTAATACCAGTTCATTAAAGTGTGCACTCTCTTTCATATCCAGCGTCCGTGGTCTTGGCAGATCCACATCCACGATCGCGGATAACCGTCCCGGATGCGGGGATAACACACAGATCCGGTCGGAAAGGAATACCGCTTCCTGAATGTTATGAGTGACAAAAATGATGGTCTTGTTTGTCTGTCTCCAGATCCGGAGCAGATCTTCGTATAACTTTTCTTTTGTAAACTCATCCAGTGCAGAAAACGGCTCATCCATCAGCAGGATCTCCGGGCGGATACCAAATGCCCTTGCGATATTGACACGCTGCTGCATACCACCGGATAACTGTTTTGGAAAGTGGTTGGCAAAATCTTTCAGTCCTACCATCTCAAGCATTTCATCTGCACGCTTTGAGCGGTCTGCCTTGGACTGGTACATGATTTCCAATGGAAGTTCCACGTTTTTCTTTACCGTCCGCCAGTCAAATAGTACCGGCTGCTGGAATACAAATCCGAATTTCTGCTGCAGCCGCAGTTCCTTTGGCGTCTGTCCGCTGATCCTTATGGTGCCGTCTGTCGGTTCCTGCAGATCTGCGATACTTCGGAGCAATGTGGTCTTTCCACAACCGGAAGGGCCGAGCAATGAAATGAACTCTCCCTTGTAAATATCAAGATTCACTCCGGTAAGTGCTTTTACGTCGTTTCCTGAATTATCTTTAAAGGTTACATCCAGGTCCTTCACCTGTATTTCCACTTCTCTTTCCTGTAATTCACTCATCTCGTTTCCTCCCGTCTTTTTGTAAAAGTAAAATAAAAAACACGGCAAAAGCGCTTATTGTCTGGCGCCTTTGCCGTGTTCTTTATTCTTGTTTTTGTTCATGTTGCAAGTATATGTTTTGCAACGTTTGTTTTCAATACACCACAGCACAAAATCTTTTGTGCTGTGGCACATATATAATTTTTTAAATATTACGCAAATACTTTCTTATAAATTGCCATGCAGTCTTCTTTTGTTACTGTCTTCCTGGTATTTCCCGGACTGCCGGATGCAATCGCATCTTCTGACATTTTTTCAATCACAGGAAAAAACTCTTCTTCCTTGATTCCATACTCCCGCAGTGTCGGAATCTCACAAATTCTGCACACGTTCTCAATTGCATCCAGAAGCTTTTCTGCGGCCACCTGATCGCTGTCTGCCTCCGTCGCAGCCCCAATAGCTCTGCCAAGTGTCGCAAACCGGTCATACGCGCCATCTAATGCAAAGCTCAGGCAATCTTTTAACAGCATTGCATTGCTCATGCCATGTGGTACGTGGAACAATGCACCAATCGGACGGCTCATGCCATGTACCAGCGTCACACTGGAATTATTGATACAAAATCCTGCATCCAATGCCGCTAACGACATTTCCTCCCGTGCTTTCGCATCGTACCCATTCTGATATGCAATCGGAAGGTATTTCATGATCCTCTTTACCGCCGAAACCGCACTCACATCTGTAAGAGAGAATGCTTTCTTGGACGTGTACGCCTCTACGGCATGTGTCAGCGCATCCAGTCCGGTTGCTGCCGTCACGCTCTTTGGCATATCCATGGTAAAATCAGGATCTACAATTGCAAGATCCGGAACGAGACAGTCTCCTTTCAACAACATCTTGATGTCTTTTTCCTGATCCGTAATGACCGTAAATTTAGTTGCCTCAGATCCAGTTCCCGAAGTAGTCGGAATCGCTACAATTCCCGGCACACTTCCTGTAATTTCTTTTCCGTTGTAATCCGCAATCCTGCCTTCATTGACCGCCATCGCGGCAATTGCTTTTGCTGAATCCAGCGGACTTCCTCCGCCGATACCAATGACAAACTGACATCCCGTCTTTTTGTACTGCTCCAGACCTTCCTCTATCATTTTGTCGGTCGGTTCTCCCGTAATTCCATCAAACACATAATAAGCAATCTCTGCCTTTTCGAGTGTTTTTTTCAACTGCTCCATCATTGGAGACTTCCCCACATGCTTACCGGTTACAATAAATACCCGGTTTCCATAGGTCTTTAAATACGGCACTGCAGATGGCAGTGCGTCCTTTCCCACCAAAATATGGGATGGAATTGCAAAGTGTGCCATATTGTCACTTCCCTTCTGTCTCCAACGATTAAATGTATTCCTTATCAACAATGCCTAATACTTCATCCAGTTTTTCCAGTTCTTCGAGTAACTGCTCCTCCGTAATAATAAGTGGTGGACAGACAAAAATCATATTTTCATGGGAATAGGTCATGAATTTACGCTCCTTGAGCATTCCAACAATCTTACCCATAATTCCCTGTGGATCGCATCCATAGGATACCATTGGCTCTTTGGTTTCCTTATCCTTTACAAGTTCTACACAGGAGAAAAGACCAATATGACGTACATCTCCGACACATGCATGTGCCTCTTTGTATGCATCCAGCTTCTCGGCCAGAACCTTTCCAACCTTGTTTACATTGTCAAGAATATTTGCCTTCTGGTAGTAGTTCACGCATGCAACACCGGCTGCACATGCCAGCGGGTGTCCACTGTAAGTAAGTCCACAGGAAAGAAGATGATCATCAAAGTAAGATGCGATCTTGCTGCTGACGGCTACCCCACCAAGCTGTACATAACCGCAGGTAACTCCCTTGGCAAATGTAACGAGGTCTGGTTTTACGTCAAAATTTTCAAATGCGAACATCTTTCCGGTACGTCCCCATCCTGCCATAACTTCATCACAGATCATGACAATTCCAAATTCATCACAAATCTTACGCACACCAGGCAGATAACCCTTCGGCGGAATAATAATTCCATTAGATCCTGTGATTGTCTCCATCACAATCGCTGCCACCTGATCTGGTCCTTCATAAATAATCTGCTCACGCAGCTTTGCCAGATAATACTTTGTTGCCTCTTCCTCCGATGCAAAGTTAATCGGCTCACGATAGATATATGGATCAAAGAACTTTACAAATCCAGGAATTCCCGGCTCAAGCGGATAACGTCTCGGCTCACCCGTTAAATTTCCAGCTCCGAAAGAAGATCCATGATAACTTCTGTAGCGGCTGAACACCTTTTTCCTTCCGGTATACATACGTGCAATCTTGATTGCATTCTCATTTGCATCTGCTCCGGCATTTGTAAAAAATACTTTTCCAAATGTATCTGGTAACAGATCAACGATCATCTTTGCAAGCTTTACTCTTGATTCCGCTGCATATGCTGGTCCGATAAAACAATACTTATCGACCTGTTCCTTGATGGCATCTCCGATATCTTTATTTCCAAATCCAACATTTAAGTTTACCAGCTGGGAGGACATATCCGTATACCGGTTTCCGTCATAATCGTAAAAATAGATTCCTTCCGCCTTTTCTACCGGAATCGGATTTAATGTTGCCTGTTTGCTCCATGACTGAAGAACATATTTCTTTGCATTTTCTTTTATTTCCTGTGGTGTCATATCATCTACCTGCCTTTCTGTATTTTCCCTTTTTGGTTCGTTTTGATACTCCCCATTATAAGCATGACAAAATGCAAAACAATAAGCCACAACACAAATTAACTTGTGCCACAGCACAAATCATTTTTCCTGAAAAATAAAAAAGGTTTTCTTTTTCCTGATCTGTGCTATAATATTGAACAATATAGTAAATGTAAAAGGCAACGGTGCCCCAAAGAGGGATCGTTGCCTTTTTCTTTTTATTCAGGAGGGATGCAAATATGGCCGTGGAATTACAGCGTCTGATGGAAAAAGTCTCACATATGGATGTAAACCTGATTGCCGGAAAAGGCGGTATTCACAACCTTGTTACCTGGGTACATATGGTAGAAACCACAGAAGCTTCCGATTTTCTCGAAGGTGGCGAAGTCGCTTTTACTACAGGACTTGGTCTTGGAAACCGAACCAATCTGCTGGATCTGATCCGATTAATGTATGAAAAGAAAGTCGCCGGTGTCATCGTCAATACCGGACCTTTTATTGAGGAAGTTCCAGAGGATGCCATCACTTTCTGCAACGAACATGATTTTCCACTGTTTGTCATTCCGTGGAAAATCCATCTGGCAGAAGTCATGCGTATCTTCTGTTTTGCAATTACGAAAGATGAACAACGGATTCTAGAAACTGCTGCCGGGTTCAAAAACGCAATTTTCTTTCCAAAACAGGAAGAACTTTATGTCGTTCCCCTGTCCCAACAGGGATTCCGTGTTAACTGGAAATATGCCGTATGCATGATGAACCTTTCGCACACCGCTACGGATCTTCCAGTCCGTCTGGAACAGCTCGTCAACAGTCTGGATACTTATGCCCGGCATAAATACGATAATTTTGCAATTTTTTCTCACGACAGCGAAATTCTCATCGTGGCAGGAAACTATTCCGAGCATGAACTGCATACTTTTATTCAGGATCTCCGCTCCCGCGCTTCCCAGCTCCTTGCAAGCGGGGAATCCGTTTCCATGGGTTGTGGAAAGCTCACGAAAAGTATCCGCTGCCTGTGGAAAAGTTACCGACAGGCAAAATCCATTCAAAAACTGCAGGAAAACGGGAAAATTGACCACTCTCTTATCTTTTATTCTGACATGGGAATTTACAAACTGCTCATGGGAATCGAGGACCGTGAAATTATTCAGGAATATTATGATAAGAGTATACGTCCGCTTCTCGACTACGATGAAAAAAACGATTCGGATCTTGCAGTCGTACTGCGGGCTTATCTCAACCACAACGGAAGCGTAAAAGAAACTGCGGATGAACTGTATGTGCACCGGAACACCATCAACTACAAATTGACGCGTATCTCTGAGATTCTGGATATGGATCTGTCCCAGTTGAATACGCGTCTGCAGCTGAGTGTCGGATTTATGTTGGAAGATATGTTATGATTTTATGCGTAATATTCCGGGGCATGGCGAAACTGCTGCCACTGTAGCGGATCATGCCCCGGCACAATAGTTACACCTGTTTTCTGCAACAGACGAAATGTAACCAGATTATGCAGATACGCATGGCTGTCCAGTACAAGCCCCGGAAGCACACCATCTGCAATATTTTCTGCTGTGTAACAGGCATCTGCGGCAAGAAGAAAAGCACCATCCTTTTCGGTTCTGACCAGAAGCGACTGATGCCCGATCGTATGCCCCGGTGTATAATAAATGACAATCCTTCCATCTCCAAACAAGTCAAACCGATCATCCGCTTTTCCCTGAAGAAAATACCAGTCTATGCCCTGTGCCGGCACTTCGTCCGCATAATAAGTCTGTTCCATAAAATAATCCGTTCGATGGGCATAATCATACTCTGCCTGCTGCACAATCACGGTTGCGTTAGGAAACTGGCAGATTTCCCCCGCATGATCATGATGCAGATGTGATAAAATAATAAAATCAATATTCTCCGGCTGCACGCCAAGCGTCTGGATTGCATGATGTGCCAATTCCTCCTCCCGGAAAACCGGTCGAACTGTGCGCGTCAGTTTTTCCTGCAAATGTCCAGACATATCCGCGCAATGATTCCCTGTATCAAAAAGAATGTTTTTTCCCCGATGCTGAATCAGAAAAAAGGGAACGGGAACACAAAATGCATCGTTCCCGCCCCCATTGACAAACAATCCTTTTGTACTCTTCAGAAACCCACAACTGAAAAAATACAATTTCATGCAACGTCCTCCTTATATTAACTTACCAATCTCTTTGCCGGCCTCTGTACAGGATAAGAAAATAGAAATATTTCCATCCAACGCTGTCTGCATAAAATCCACACGTACTTTATCATATGGTGTATGGGCATACTGCTCCTGCATTGGCGAATATCCGATGGAAGGCTTGTGGTACATACCGGCAGTGACACTTAAATCCGTAGCAAATGTCCAATGGGTATATTTCACCTGCTGACCGACATTTTCCAAAGCTTTCGCTGCAGCTTTAACAAACGGATGCTCCCTGCTGATCTTCCACGGATAACTGTTTTTATCATCCGTAACCGTAATGCCCGTATAGGTCGTCTGTGTTCCCTGTTTTACCTGTACTTCTGCTTTAAACTCCGAATCTTCTTTTGCCAGATCATCCGCAATCTTTTCAAACTGCACCAAAACTTCCTCCGGATCTTCGCTCGGCAATGTCCGGCGGTCAAAGGACATCATGCAATGATCCGGCACAATAGAAAGTGCTCCCGGCGTACACTCAATTATATTCAAAGAAATAGAGGCCTGTCCCAGATCCGGATCCGTTGGCAGAGAAGGATACAGTTCATCTTTTACTTTATTGATAAAAGGAATTGCCTTATAAATCGCATTGATGCCCAGCCATGGCGCACTTCCGTGTGACGTGCGTCCCAGTGTAGTTGCCAGATACTCGATACGTCCACGATGTCCCAGTGCCAGTTTCAAAGAGGAAGCCTCCGAAGAAACCACGCAATCATAATCCAGCCCATGTTTCGGCAGTGTCTCTCTGTGAAGCAGTTTCATTCCAAGGTTCTCCCCTGCTTCTTCAAGTACCACGCCGCTGAACATAAAAGTTCCCCGCAAAGCATATCCTTCTTTTTTTAACCGCGCCAGCACTGCTCCGGTATAAATCTGTACAGCTCCACCTGCCTTTACATCGGAAGCTGCGCGTCCATGCAGACAGGTGCTTTTCTCTACCGCTGTCTTTTCCTGATTATCCACCTCGCAGATATCTTTCAATCCGCCATAGGGATCATATCCCTCCCAGTTACTTAAATCATCTTCGTCTACATGATCCATATGAGAGTTATACATAATCGTAGGACCATTTTCGTCCCCCTTGACCAGTCCTACTACATTTCCATATTCATCCCGAAAAACTTCATCATATCCCAACTTTTCCATTTCTTCTAAATAAAGATCCGCAATTCCTTTTTCATGGCCACTGATACTTTTTACTTTTAATAATTTTTGTGCAAAAACAATCATATCTTCCCGATATTCATCCATATACTGTTTTGCATCTTCAATTACCGCATATTTTTCCATATCTCTTTCCTCCTGTGTTTTGTGTTCGTCTTTTTGATCTGCCAACATCTTAGCACTTCCTGTCTTTTTTCTGCTATGTCCACCGGAAACAAAAATATGCTTTTATTTTTGATCTCACGAAAAATATGTTCCGTGCTATACTCCCACATATCATCAACACACCGATTTACACAGGAGGTAATGAATTATGAAAAAACGCATGAAACAACTCACCGCTCTGACACTCACAACCGCACTTATCCTTACCGCTGTTTCCGGATGCGGATCTTCTGATAGGAATGAAAGTACAGCTTCCGGTTCTTCTGCTTCCGGTGGACAATATTTTAACCCGGATACTTCTGTCAAAGATGTTCTTACCAGGGCAGCATCTGATGGTAAAATTGGAAACTGGGGCCTTGGAGATCAATATGAAGTTCTGGCACTTCTCGCCAAATACAATCTGAGTACCAGTCTTTTAAATCAGGGATTTGATATGGATGGATTTGACGATGACACCATAGAACTTGCTTCCGCAATGACTTATAACGAACTCGGCCTCGTAGAAAACAGCTACGATGGTGCTTACAATTATGGAAGTGACGGAATCGGAGTCATTGATTTCAACAAAGAAGGCGTAGCAATGCTTGAAGATAATCTGATCTGTAAAAAGGAATTCGCCGAGAAAAATCCAAACACAGTAAAGGCTTTTATCTATGCTTCCATGAAAGGATGGGAGTATGCCGTCAACCATCTGGATGAAGCAGCCCAGATTGTATATAATAACGGATCTTCTGTATCCATGGATCATCAGGATTATATGGCAAAAGAAATGGCAAAGCTGGTGACTACGGATACCAACGGTGACTCAGTAACCGAATACGGTAACATGAACGATGATGCCATGCAGCAGACTCTGGATATTGCAAAAGAATACATCACTTTAGATGACACTTCTGCCAATGAGAAACTGAAAAATATGACTTTGGATGATGTCCGTGATACCTCTTACTGGACCGATGCCATGCAGCAGAAATTTGATACTCCAGAAAAGAAGGATGTCTCCATTCAGTTGAAATGGCTGCCGCAGTCACAGTTTATGGGATACTTTGTAGCCAAAGATAAGGGATATTACGACGAAGTCGGCCTGAATGTCGATATTGTTTCCGGTGGTGGAGATATCTCTGAAACAACTGCGGTATACAACGGAACCGTTGACTTTGGATCTTCCTGGCTTGCACCAACCATTTCTGCCGACGCTGGTGGCATGGATCTGCTGGAGGTCGCACAGGTATCCCAGAGTTCCGGTATGGTTCTGATCTATAAATGCAATAAATAACCGGAAGGAGGCAGAATTTATGGATACAAATTATACCTTACAATTATTAAATGAAGAAAGCGCAGGTTGCCTGCTCTGCGAAAATGCGCCATGCACAACTGCCTGTCCGCATCAGATTGCAATACACCAGATCCTGCAAAGTCTTTACTTTTCCAACCCTGCAGGAGCTGCCCAAAAACTTCCGGACACCGATTTCTGTTCTTCCTGTACAGAAAAATCCTGTATGGCCGCCTGTCTGAAAGGACGAATCACCCGACCGGTTGCCATTGATCAGGTACTCCCGGCACTGGCTTCTCTTTCTTATCCACCGAAGCCTGAAAATGATCCGGATCTTTCGATCGACTTCTGTGATCTGCATTGTGAAAATCCATTTTTTCTGTCCTCTTCCGTTGTCGGCAGTAATTATGAAATGATCTCCAAAGCGTTTGACATGGGCTGGGCTGGCGTTGTATACAAAACAATCACAAGTTTTGCACATGAAGAAGTTTCTCCTCGCTTCGCCACAACACCCGGGACACATCACGGATTTGACGGCTTTAAAAATCTGGAAGAGTCTTCGGAACATACGCTTGAAGAAAACATTACCATTATGCGCCGGCTGAAGAAAGACTATCCGGGCAAAATTGTCATTGCATCCATCATGGGCCAGAATGAAGATGACTGGACGTTTCTCGCACGGGAACTGACAAAAGCCGGTATTAACGCACTGGAATGTAATTTTTCCTGCCCACATATGGCATATGACGGACTCGGAACCGACGTAGGAGAAGATCCTGCATTGGTCGACCGCTATGTCCGTGCCATCAGGCGCGGTTCCAACCTTCCGCTGATTGCTAAAATGACCGCCAATATTACCAGCGTTGTCCCACCCGCCATTGCCGCAGTAAACGCCGGAGCAGATGCTCTTGCAGCAATCAATACCATAAAAAGTATTGTCAATGTATCCGGCGATACCTTTTCCGGGGAACCCTGTGTTTCCGGAAAAACCGCAGTCGGCGGATATTCCGGAAATGCAGTTCACCCGATTGCAAACCGTTTTGTCTATGATATGGCTGCAACACCACAGCTGAAAAATATTCCCCTTTCCGGAACCGGAGGTGTGGAAAACTGGCAGGATGCCCTGGATTTCCTGCTGCTTGGATGTACCAACATTCAGATCACTACGGCTATCATGCAGTATGGCTATCGCATCATCGATGATCTGCTCAGTGGTTTAAAGCATTACCTTAAGATCCATCACATTTCCAACGTGCGCGATATTGTGGGAAAAGCACTTCCTCAGGTAGTCGGTGCGGATGCCCTGGACCGTGAAACCATATGCTATCCAAAATTTAATCATAAACAATGCATTGGATGCGGAAGATGTTATATTTCCTGCTACGATGGTGGGCACCAGGCACTCACACTGGATGAAAACCGCACAATCCGTATGAACCCGAAAAAATGTGTCGGCTGTCACCTGTGCCTGAAAGTCTGCCCGACCGGTGCTATTACTGTGGGAACCCGCGTATTAAAAAAGAAAAACTGAAATTCTGTTATTTACAGATCCTCGAAAATCTCTTATAATAGGGACAAGCGGATGCAATGACGTATAACGTTATGCATTCGCTTTTTGTTTTTATTTAATTGCTGAGGTAACATATGACAGATTACGAAGAGATTCTCAAACTGAAAGAATTAAAAAATGCCCGCGTTATTGGAGGTAAATCCGGACTGAATCAACCGATCAGCTGGATTCATATCGTTTATGATGTCAATATCGGCCCATGGATCGGACCCTCGAATCTCGTCTACACCAACGGTTCCGGTTTTTCTTATCCGGAACAGGATCTTCTTTCCATCCTAAAGCAACTGAAAGAAGCACATGCTGCCGGAATTATGGTAGAGCGCGGAAAGTTTATCAATGTTATTTCCCCCAAGGTCATTCGTCTTGCAGATGAACTATCCCTGCCACTCATCGAAATTGTGGGAGAAGTAAATATCACTGGTATCACGCATGCAATTGCATACCTTTGCTTTGAAAATGAAAAACGGCTTCAGCAAAAAGAATTACTTAAGAAACTGATTTATTTCCCGACAACGGTCCCTCATGACAAAGACTATGAAGAATTACTTCAATCTTTTGTTTTTCCCTGTATCGCTGTCGCATTTCAGCTTGACTCCGCTTCTGTCCAATACTCTGTCAAACGGGCTGCCCAAAGTATGCTTACCCTTTTACGGGATACTTTTTCAATCCCAAATGAATTTTTTCTCCATTTTGAAAAGGATTCCCACTATATTTGTCTGCTTCCACTTTGTGATATTTCAAAAAGAAATGTTTCCGTGGAAGATTCTCTTCTGCACGGACTTGACCAAATCCGGACACAGTTGGAGTATCAAAACGGGATTACCGCATCCATTGGCTGCGGCACCATAATTCAGGATATTTCCCAGATTTCACTGAGTGTATATCAGGCAGTCTGTGCTATTGAATCTCTGCATCTGTGTAACCGATTTAATGAAATTCGTTTTTATAAAAATATGGGGGTTTACCGCATCTTTTTTCAATATCAGAACGATCAGGAATTATTACGTCTTTACCATACTATTCTCGGAAAACTTTCTGCATATGATGTTGAAAATAACAGCCAGTTTCTGGAAACCTTAGAAACCTATCTTGAGAATAATGGGAATCTGACAGCCACAGCAGACGCACTTTTTATACACAAAAATACTTTGAAATATCGTCTGAACCGAATCAAGGAAATTCTTGGCATTGATTTTGACCAGCCTAATCCCGGATTTACCGTTCAGCTTGCTTTCAAAATCAAACGCTACCTTATTTCCCGGGGAATTCGTTTGTAAACACATAACAGAAGGAGAAACTTTGTATGTATATCACCTATCCGGAACTTTTGCAATTAAAAGAAATGAATCAGGCTCGTGTTATCGCCGGAGATGATGGATTGTATCGCCTGATCACATGGTACAGTATTTCTGAAATTGTGGATTACAAAACTGAAGATTATGACAAAAAACTGGTCTTTATTGCCGGAATCGGAATGACCGATTATACGAAAGACCTTCTGAAAATTCTTCACTATGTATACAATCGCGGCGCAGCCGGTGTGGTTCTTGAGATCGGACCTTATATTCCGGAAGTTCCGATCTCTATTATAAAAGCAGCTGATTCCATGCAATTCCCTCTGTTAACACTTCCTTTTGATACCAAAGTCAGTGTTGTAACTTATGCCATGACACAGCTTCTTTTTTTCCGTACCAACTATCTACAGGGAGTAAACGCAATAACCTCCCAGCTTTTAAAACCGGATTTTTCGGAAAATACAGAACTGTCAAAACGTGCACGCTTCTACGGTTACAGGCAGGAAAATTCCTACTGTGTGATCCTTTTGGAATCAGACGAAAACAACTCGGAATATTCTCTCCAATTCTTGCTTTTAACTATTTTTGAACACTTTCAAAAGTACAATATTAAAAATTGGTTATGGATGTCAAAAGACACACAAGCATATTTTTTATTTCCGTTAAGCGATACCAGGCAGATGCAGTCAGAAATTGTTTCTGCATTTCCGGCTGCAGATTCTTTTGCATTTAGTGCCGGTGTCGGCTCTGTCTTTTCCACACTCGCCGATGCAAACCAAAGTGCTGCAGAAGCTGAGGAGACTCTGCACATGATTCACCAGTGTCACAAAAAAACAGAAATCCGTTTTTTTGAAGACACAGGGATTTACCGCCTGCTTTTTCATTTTCCTGATAAAACGGAACTTCAAAATATCAGCGAAACGATCCTTTGCGACCTGATCGCATATGATTTGGAAAACCATACCTGCCTTGTACAGACTCTGGAAAATTACCTGGATTGCAACTGCAACGTTACTGCCACTTCGGATGCCATGAATGTTCACCGGAATACCATCAAATACCGTGTTAAAAAAATTGAGGAACTTCTGGATGTGAATTTTTCGGATTACAATCAGTGTTTTCAGTTGCGGCTGGCATATAAAATTCGAAAGTATGGGAAGTAAACTATTTATTCCCCAAACTAAAAGTCGCGGTGCCGAGGCACCGCGATCCGCAAGATTATGTAATTGCAAGCTGATGTTTTACTTTACTCATATCAGATTCTAACACCGTCACGCGAATGGCAAGCAATTCTTTTTCATCATCTACTTTGCGTGCTTCCCTCAAATTACGCACTAAATCACAATGCCCTTCTGCAATCCGTCTGATATTTACATTTGTTTCATTTTCAATTACCAGTTCCAAACCGGTAACCTTTTCATCCAGTACCGTAAACTTCTGATCCAATACCGTAAACTTCTGATCCAATACCGTAAACTTCTGATCCAATACCGTAAACTTCTGATCCAATACCGTTACCTTTTCATCCAGTACCGTAAACTTCTGATCCAGTTCCGTTACCTTTTCATCCAGTACCGTAAACTTCTGATCCAGTTCCGTTACCTTTTCATCCAGCTCCGTTACCTTCTGTTCCACTCCGGCTACTCTCTGATCCAGTTCCGTCACCTTCTGTTCCAGCTTCGTTACTTTCTGTTCCACGCTGGCTACTCTCTGATCCAGTTCCGTTACCTTCTGTTCCAGCTTCGTTACTTTCTGTTCCACGCTGGCTACTCTCTGATCCAGTTCCGTTAC
>ERZ839823.116-NODE-116-length-129577-cov-44.057905_pt1 | contig 129577 bp, 114 predicted proteins | sample MGYA00519862_ERZ839823 | MGnify/ENA primary metagenome ERZ839823 (study PRJEB31850, sample SAMEA3708853) | human gut metagenome | biome: human gut; feature: human-associated habitat; material: faeces | place: China | collected 2014 ...
TGCCCGGTATCCGAAGGAAATGATCACCGTAGGCTGAAAGGAGCGCACGATGAAAAACGTATTATTGATCGGACTCGGCCGCTTCGGGCGGCACCTTGCCATGCAGCTGAGCGAGCTGGGGCATCAGGTCATGGCGGTGGACCGGGACGAGGAGCGCGTCAACGAGTGTATGCCCTTCGTCACCAACGCGCAGATCGGTGACAGCACCCGCGTGGATTTTCTGCGCTCGCTGGGCGTTGGAAACTATGATGTCTGCTACGTTACCATCAGCGGAGACTTCCAGAACTCGCTGGAAACGACGTCGCTGCTCAAGGAGCTGGGGGCGAAATATGTGGTGTCCCGCGCCGAACGGGATGTACAGGCAAAATTTCTGCTGCGCAACGGCGCGGACGCGGTGACATACCCGGAAAAGCAGCTGGCGAAGTGGGCGGCCATCCGGTATACCGCCAACCACATCTTCGATTACATAGAGTTGGACGAGAAGCACGCCATTATCGAGGTCGCCGTCCCGGACAGCTGGCAGGGGCACAGCATCGGTGAGCTGGACATCCGCCGAAAGTATGGCGTCAATATCCTCGGCGTGAAGCGAGACGGCAAAACCAATGTGACCATCTTGCCGGAAACGGTGCTGGACAGCAGCATGACGCTGCTGGTGCTGGGCGAGTATACGGCGCTGAAAAAGTGCTTCCGGCTGTAAGGCCGCGTCTGCCGACGCTCGTGCGGTTGCAACTGGCTTATATTACGCTGCCAAGCTCTCCGCTCAAAACTTCGGGTCTGAGGCTGCCGGTATAGGAAAAGCGCTCCTGCGAGGATCGACCTCGCAGGAGCGCTTTTTTGTTTCAGGTGTCGGGAGAGCTGTGTTTACTCGCCGATGTCATCCAGCGACAGTACCTGCTCATAAGAATCTGCACCGGCGACAGAGCCGATGGGCAAGACCACGTGGAGCTTTCCGTCACCGTCAGCGTATGTGCGGACGCTCATGTTGATGTTCTCATCGGACAGCGTCCAATCGCGGCGTTCCGTCAGGAACTCATCCGTATCACCGCCCGCAATTGCTCCATACTGTGTGTCGAACTTTGCAGCGGCAGCGCGGCGTACCGCCTCCAAGAAGACTGTTTCCTCCACATCCAGTGCCTTCAGCAAGTCCGCTGTGGTGAGCTGCTGGCCGCTGACGATGTCATACAGATAGACATTGTATTCGTTCACATCGGCATCCCAACCGCAGGAGACGACCAGCGACAGGATATTCTCATACTGATATGACTCCCATGCCACATAGAAACAGGACAGGCTGACCTTATCCGAGACATCTTCAAGCACGCCATTCACGATAGGGGTGTACGCATCGGAGATTGCCTTGTTGATGGCCTCCGCGCCCTGTGTATCGGCCTCGATTTGAGGCACGCGGTAGGCATAATGGCCGCTGTTGCCGATGCCATCGGTGTAGTCGAAGTCCTCGTTATACAGTTCGGTGATTTGAGGTGCTTCATAAGACGCGTCGGGCGTCTCGGCCTGATGGCCGTCCTGTGTGTTGTTATTGTCTGTCCCATTGGGCGTTGCGCCGCAGGCGGCCAGTGCGAAAATCATTGCTGTGGCCAGCAACAACACAAAAATCTTCTTCATGTAAATGTCCTCCTTACTTCCACGAGAACCGACCCACAACGGCCTCCGTGTACTGGTCGTCCGTGATAGCCGTATAACGGTTTCCATCATACCAGTCGGTAAAGCCGTCGTCCGTCTGATAAATCTCGCCGGTCTCCGTGTCCATCACCCGCTCAAAGCCCATGGTGGCGTCGCTCTGCTTCTGGCTGATGATGTCCTGACTGGTATTCCGGCTTTCCCATGAGGACATGATGGCATCCTGCATCTCATTGGTGGATTGGCTCAACTGCTGGGATTGCCGCATCGCCGCGTCGCTCTGCGCCATGGCGGAGGAGGTATAGCTGCCGGAATAGTCCAGGCTGCCCAAGCTCCGTGTCAGGATGTCCTCCCAGTTCTGGAACATCCCCTTTTCAGCGGAGACGATGGTGGTGCTGTACGCCATGTAGTACCCGCCAAGGCCGGGGATGGGGAAGGGGACAAGCTCCACCGAACACATACCCTCCGCCTCGACGCCGTCCTGCGTGAACTCCACACGCAGCACACCGGCTGTTCCACCCAAAGAACCGGTTGCGTCAAAGGTCTCTGTCACCGTGAAATCCTCATACTGCGGGAAGTGGAGGCTGCTGTAAAACGGCTCTGCGGCAACCGCCGACAGATACTGCGGCAGCACGTCGAAGTAACCCTTCACGGACTCCTCTGCCATTACGGGGAACGCTGCGTAGGCAGCGTTCCAGTATGTATAATTCTGCTTCAGGAAGTCATCCGCAAACAGCGGCTCTGCCTTTAAGATATACAAAATCTGATTTACGCTGCACGCGGGGTCATACGCTCGCAAAGCGTGGTACATACCCGCGTTGGACGTGGCCGCCTCCACCATCCAGCCCTCCGGAACGCTCATAGAGAAATCCGCACAGCTATACGGTGCCAGCTCCAGCCCGGACGCCATGGGTGTAATGACGAATTCTTCCTGCTGCGTGTTTCTGCTGTCCTGTGCGTCATCTCCGTTGCTTTTGATGCCGCAGCCGCACAGCAGCGTCAGAGTCAAGGCCAAAATAAGACAAGTAGTTTTCCTCATAAGTCCCCTCCTTGCTGATCATGCTTTAAGTATAGCATAAGCTCAGCCCCACCGCAATGTGTTCTGCGATGAGACCTGCCCCAAAGCCACCATGCGTATATTTTCTTGACGAAGATGCGCGGCAAACAGCAACTTCCAGCCAAAGAAATGCAAGAATGGCAGCAGCATCCGGAACGCTGTTGGCCGCGGCAGCGGTGTGCCGTTCTAAGCGTAAGCGCACACGATGAGTATGATCGTACATGACCGTTAGCACAAACAGCAACGACTGTGCCGCTGAAAGAAGATGCTGTACACAAAAAGGACTGGTACGCGTTCGCATGCCAGTCCTTTTTGCATGGATATATTTTAGGAAAGAAATACCGCTTTACTTCTTCACACCCTCTACGGCGGCGGTTTTGGCGCTCAGATCCTCGCACAGGTCGCGCTGGGCAAACTCCGGATTGCGGGGTAGCGTCAGGTCGAAGCGTTCGATCTGGTTGATCTTCAGTGTCAGGTGATCGGCGGACAGGCCCAAAATGTGGCTGCCCTGGGTCTTGTCACCGCTGAGGTAGTGGAAGTGCCAGCCCGGCAGGTTGATGCCGTTCACATACCGGGGACACCAGACGGCGATAACGGTGCCATAGGTGTTGGCGAAGTGGAACTCCCGCTGGTTCTTGGACACCTCAGACAGGGTGGGATAGGGCTTCTGGCTGGCAAAGCAGCTGCGGACGTGCATGGTCTTGAACTCGCCGGTGGCCTTGTAGGCCACGCCGTCCTCAAAGACGGCCTCACCGTCCAGCCCGGCGCAGGTACCGATACCGGTATCGGCGTGGTGAAGAAAGTCCTTCACGCTGACGGTCTCATCAAAATTACCCAGCATCAATGCGTTCAAAGTGGATGCCTAGATCAGTGTTTTCATATGTACACACTCCTTTTTGCAAATCGGTATAGAAGATCGGATGCTTATACTTCTGCAAAAGGCTGAATGGGCGAAAAGGGCAGATGGCATTTTATCTGTCTTTGGACGCAGAGAGAAGTAGAAGGCCATCGGTTATTTGCCGATGGCCTTCTCTGTTTACTGCTTATTCATGTACTTTTCCAACATCCGATACGTTCTCAGACTGTTGATCAGCATCTGCTCAAATATCTCACTGGTCAGCTCATCCGGGAAGCGCTGGCAGAAGGCATAGCTCACCGTCGCAAAGTGGGGGATATTATCCAGCAATCCATACCCAAGAAACCAACGGTAAGCATTATTCACCTGAATTTCCCGGTAAGTCTGCCGCAGAGACGGTATCCCAAACAAATGCTGAATGAGTACCATCTTGACCAGCACAACCGGATCTGTGCCGGGACGGCCATTGTCATGGCAGTAGTACGGGTCCAGCCGTTCATACAGCCACTCATAATCCATGACCTTTTCTATTTTCCGCAGCAGATGCTCCTTTGGCACCAGCGCCTCCAAATCTACGATGATTGGCTCATGCCGTGCGTCTTTTCTCCAGCCTTCCATGTAAACACCCCCGTTTCTTCTATAATAGCAGAAGCAGGGGCGTTTGCATAGTTTTTTGCCTGTTTTGGAGCGTAAATGCGCGCTGGATTTCATTTTTCCGCTCCCGGTAAGGCGGTTTGGTAGTTTTGCACAGAAATCATTTCCTCCTTTTGGCGTTGCCGGCAGCAGATGAGTATTGACATTTTTCTCCAAAAACAGTATTATCAAATACAGGATAATACAAGATAACACAGGATATGAGAAGTTGTGCGGAGAGAAGCTATGAGATGGATCGCAGGGATAGATGGCGGCGGCAGTAAGACGGCAGTTCTGCTGCGTACTGTGGATGGAAAAGAGACGCGAACGTGCCGCGTGGGCAGCATCGATCCCGCGGAGTACGGCGTAGAGGGCTATGCCGCCGGTCTGCTGGCCGCGTTGACACAGCTGGGTGTGACGGCGGAGCGCGTGGCCGCCGTATGCATCGGCATTCCCTGCTTCGGCGAGTATCCGGAGCTGGACGCCGCCGTATCGGTGCGGACGCGGCAGCTGTTTCCCAATGGCGCGGTGCGGTGTGAGAACGACTGCTATGTGGGCTTTGCCGGTGCGTTTGGACTGAAGGCCGGTATCAATGTGGTAGCCGGAACCGGAGCCATCGCCTATGGAGAAGACGAGGAAGGGCATGCCGCCCGCAGCGGCGGATGGCACCATGATTTTTCGGATGAGGGCTCCGGCGTATGGCTGGGGCGTGAGTCGTTTGCGCTGTTTGCCCGGCAGATGGACGGCCGCGCACCCCGTACGGCGTTTTATGAGATCTTTCGGGAAGGACTGGGACTGCGGCGGGATACGGATGTGATCGACTATTATGCGCGGCGCTGCGCGGGAAACCGGGCGGAGCTGGCAAAAACGCAGGAGCTGCTGCTGGCGGCCGCTCAGGCCGGAGACAACAGCGCCGCCGCGCTGTACCGAAAGGCGGCCGGCCACTTGTGTGAGACGGCAGCGGCGGTGTACCGGAAGCTGTGCTTTCAGGAGCCGGTACACATCTCCTATTCCGGCGGCGTATTTCAGGTCAGGGACTTTTTACTGCAGCCCTTCCTTCGGCAGGTGCGGCAGGCGATCCCCGGCTGCGTGGCGAACTCTCCGCTGTATACGCCGGAGGAGGGTGCGGCGCTGGCCGCGGCCCGGCTGCTGGAAAAGGAGGCGTGAGCGGGGATGGGCTTATACTATCAGGCGTTTACCGGCGGCGCGGCAGGGCGTGGCGTTGCCGCGGAGGATATTCTTCGCAGACTGCGGAACGTACCGGTACAGGCTGTGATCGTGGGATGGTCGGAGGATCCGGCGCTGTATCGGGAGCTGGGGGAAGCGCTGCACCGCCGCGGCGCAGAGCTGTGGCTGTGGTTTCCCGTGTTCTCCGAGCATACGCTGCGGGAGGGCCTGCGCCGCCAGACCGGTCTGTTGACCGGCGCGCCTTTGGGCGCGCGGGTATTTGACGGAGACGAGACATTTGATTTCTGCTGCCCCTCGCAGGCGGGGCTGGCGCAGCGCCTGCTGGAGAAATACGACCGTGATTTTGCGGGATGTGCCTTTGACGGCATGTTTTTGGACCGCATCCGGTACCCCTCTCTGACCGTGGGCGCGGAGGCGCTGTTTGGCTGCGCCTGCGGGGAGTGCCGCGATTGGCTGGCGGAAAACGGGCTGCCGCGTCAGGTGCAGGATGACCTTGCGCAGCGGATCGCGGCGCGTATGTCGGATGAGGATTGTATAGACCCGCTGGGACTGCTCCAATACTGCGCGGGACAATACATCTTTGCGGATCCGGCGCTGGAGACGCTGCTGCGGCTGAAGTGCCAGCGGATCGAAAGCGTGGTGCGTGTGCTGTGCGGCGGTTTTCGGAGCCGGGGTATGAAAGTGGCGATGGATCTGTTCGCGCCGTTTCTGGCACCGCTGGTGGGGCAGGATTACAGGCGGCTCGGGGCGATGGCCGATTTTATCAAGCCGATGCTGTACCGGCATACCTACACACCGGCAGGGCTGTTCTTTGAGCTGGACGCCATGGCGCGAGCCGTCAGCGAAGCTGCGCCGGCGGCCTATGCGGCGCGGCGGGCATATTTGAGACAGGTGACCGGCATGGACGGTGATACCGGCGGCTTCTTTGAACGGGAGCTGGCGGCGATCCCGCCGGTGGGGCGCGTCGTGCCGGGGATCGAATTGCATACGGCGGAAGGGCTGCCCCCGGTGCGGCGGACGGATATTGCGGACAGCGTACACCGGGTAGAGCAGGCGGGCTATTTCGACCGCGTGGCCTGCTGGGACATTCTCAGCGCGGATCAGAAAGCCATAGAGACGTTTGCCGGTATTGCGGGGAGGGATCAGGATTGAGCGGTTGGCTGGAATTTGAAGATATTTGCAAAAACTTCCACGGCGTAGCGGCACTGAAGCATATCAGCTTCAAGGCGTACAGCGGACAGGTTTTGTCGCTGGTAGGCGAAAACGGCGCAGGGAAATCCACGCTGCTGAAGATACTGGGCGGAGATTACCAGCCCTCCTCCGGAACCTACCGCATCAACGGGGAGGAGAAGCACTTTGCTTCCCCCTACGAGGCGATCCGCGCAGGCGTGGGGCTGATCTATCAGGAACGGCAGATGGCGCCGGAGCTGACGGTGGCGGAAAACATTTTTATGGGTGCGCTGCCGAAGAAGGGGCCGTTTGTGGATTTCAAGACGCTGTATGCCAGGGCCAAGGCGCTGCTGGAGGAGTTCGGACTGGACATTGCACCGACGGAGAAGCTGAAAAACCTCTCTGCCGCGATGCAGCAGATGGTGGAGATCATCAAGGTCTATTCCCGCCGTCCGAAACTGATCGCCTTTGACGAACCCACCACGGCGCTGACGGAGGCGGAAGCGGAAAAGCTGTTTTACATCATTGAGGAAAAGCTGAAGAAGCAGGACATCATCATTCTGTATGTATCCCACCGGATGAACGAGGTCTTCCGTCTTTCGGACCGTATCGTGGTGTTTAAGGACGGCGAACTGGTACACACCGCCGTCACGGCGGAGACCGACGAGGAGGCCATCGTGCAGCGCATGGTGGGCCGCCCGTTGGAAAAGGTGTTTGGCGAGCTGAAGCGGAACGCTCCGGCGGAGGACTGCATCCTGCGGGTAACAGGCTACTCCGGCAGGGGCTTTCAGGACGCCTCCTTTACCCTGCGCCGGGGCGAGGTCATCGGTTTTTACGGATTGGTGGGCGCAGGACGGACGGAGCTGATGCGCGGCATTTTCGGCGCGGATGAGATCAGCGGCGGACAGCTGGAGCTGAACGGTGAGTGCCTGCGTTTCACCTCGCCGGGACAGGCGGTGAAAAAGGGCGTTGCCTTTTTGACCGAGGATCGGAAGGATCAGGGAATATTTTCCCAGCAGGGCGTGCGGGAGAATATCAGCGTCGTCAGTCTGAAGAAATTGAAAAACCTGTGGTTTCTCAGCAGCCGGAAGGAAAATCAGTTTGCCCGGGAGCAATGTGAGAAGCTGACGGTGAAAACCAGCTCCATTCACAAGAAGATCGCGGAGCTCAGCGGCGGCAATCAGCAGAAGGCACTGCTGGCACGCTGGCTTGCGATGGATCCGGAGATCCTGATCCTGGACGAGCCTACGAAGGGCATCGACGTAGGTGCCAAGGCAGAGATCTACCGCATCATCCGGGACATTGCGGCGCAGGGGATCTCGGTGATCGTCGTGTCGTCGGAGCTGCCGGAGATCATCGGACTCAGTGACAGGATATATGTGATGAAGAGCGGGCGTATCGTCAAGGAGCTGCCGGCCGCGGAGGCTACCGAGGAGACGGTTATCGCGTGGGCCATGATGACAAATAACGCCGGAGGGACGCAACAATGAAAGACAAATCCTTGAAGGAGATCGCAAAAAAAGTAGTGGATTCCAACTACTTCGTGCTGATAGCGGTGTGGATCATCATGTGCATCGTATTCACAAAGCTGCAGAGCAACTTTTTTTCCTATCGCAATATGCTGAATATCCTGACCTCCGGATCGCTGGTGGGTCTGCTGTGCATCGGCGAGGCCTATCTGATTATTGCCGGCATGATCGAGCTGTCGGCAGGAGCGGTGGCGGCGTTCTCCGGCGTACTGGCGGCGATTCTGGCGCGGGACGGTCTGCCCTTGGGGGCGATCCTGCCCATCACCATCGCCGGAGGCCTGCTGTTTGGCCTGCTGAACGGACTTCTGGTGACAAAGATCAAGCTGCAGCCATTTATCACCACGCTGGCGACCATGTCCATCGCCCGGGGGCTTGCCTACATCATCTGTCAGGTTAAGCCGGTGCGCATCGCCAACGAGTCTCTCAATGCCGTGGGCTCCCTTCAGGTGCTGACGGTGCCGCTGCCGGTGCTGATCCTGGTGGTGCTGATCGCGGTCTTCGGCATTCTGCTGGCCAAAACGGAGTTTGGCCGCAATGTGTATCTGGTGGGCGGAAACCCGGAGGCAGCCCGTCTGGCCGGTATCAACGTCAATAAGATCAAGGTGCAGATGTTTATGATCTCCGGCGCCATTGCCGCGCTGGGCGGAGTGATCCTTGCGGCGCGCATGAATTCCGGCCAACCGGGCGCGGCGGCCAATGTGGACACGGACGCCATTACGGCAGTGGTGCTGGGCGGCATCGCCATGACCGGAGGTACCGGCACCATGTTCGGCACCTTCCTGGGATTGCTGGTGCTGCTGACGCTGAACAACGGCCTGCTGGTGCTGGGCGTGACGACCTATTGGCAGAATGTGGCCAAGGGCGTGGTGCTGGTCTTTGCGCTGGCGCTGGACTTCTACCGGACGAAGCGCCGCAACAAAGTAAAGGAAACACCGCACAATTAAAGCTGCGGCGCGTTGCGGAGATGTTGTGTCCTGACTTTGCTGCGAAACCGCGTCCCGTCAGTACGCAAAATTTGCGCGCAAATCGCGCTTGTTCCATGATGCGGTGCTGCCTGAAATCTGTATGATCATGCGAAAGCATGGCAAATAAAAAAAGGAGAACGTACACATGAAAAAAATGATAGCCCTGCTGCTGGCGCTGGTAATGGCGTTTGCGCTCGTTGCCTGCGGCGGCCAAGAGAACAACCAGACATCCGGCAACGAAGAAGGTTCGGACAAGATCCTGATCGGCGCCATCTACCGCGACCTGACCCAGACCTGGTTTGAAAAGGAATCCACTGCCGCCAAGGCCACCGCGGATGAACTGGGTATCGACATCCTGATCGGTGACGGTCAGGAGGATCCCGCTGTGCTCATCGACGTGCTGGACAGCTTCATTACGCAGGGGATTCAGGGACTGGTCATCAACACCTGCGATCAGGGCCTGAGCCAGACCATTCTGGATAAGTGCGCGGCCGCCGGTATCCCCGTGTGCGCCGTGGACGTCCCCCTGATCGACGACAACGGTACGCACATTGCCCCCGCCGTGATCTTGGACTCCTATCTGTGCGGCCAGCAAACGGTGGAATGGCTGCTGAACTATGTGGAAGAAAACGGCGGTATGAAGGATCCCGCCACCACCGGATTCCTGATCCTGGCCATGGAGACTGCCACCAGCTGCATTCCCCGCGCCGACGGCCAGTATGATTATTTCACCGAGAAATGCCCCGACTTCCCCGCAGCCAACATCTTCCGCGTTGACTACGGCGCAGGCTCCACGGAGACCGGCTATGACGCCGCTGCCGCCACCATCACCGCCCATCCCGAGATCAAGACATGGTATGTTGTCGCCGCCAACGACGAGGGCGTTGTAGGCGCGGCTCGCTTCCTGGAGGAGACCGGCATGGATCAGGACGCCGTGTGCGTAGGTATTGACGGCTATCTGGCCTCCGACGAGTTCAAGAAGGAGTCCTCCCCCGTGAAGGCGTCCGCCTATCTGGATTCCGGCACGGTGGCCAAGGTCTCTGTTACCGCGGTGTATGAGAATATCGTCAACGGCACCGAGATCTTCGGCGAGTATAAGAAGGACGGCGAGCAGTTCGGCACCTATCCGTTCGGCTCTGTCATCGTGACCAAGGACAATTATACCGAGATCATGGGCGACGCTGCCAACTGAGAACCACAGACCGCGGCGGGCGACCCACAGCGGCCGCCCGCCGTTTCCCCTTTAAGATTGGGAGGATACACGAATGTATAATACTGAAAAAGAGATCCGTGATGAGCTGAACAGCATAAGCAAGTGCCTGCAATTGGTCTGCGGGAAGGAGGACGAGATCCTGCGAACCTTTTCCGGCGCTAGGCGGATGTGGTTCATCGGCAGCGGCTCCAGCTTTTGCCTGGCCAAGTCCGCGGCGGCAATGTTCACCATGCGGTGCGATATTCCCTCTCTGGCGGTGGCGGCAGGGGATCTGCTGCTGCATACCGAGCGGTATCTGAATGCCGTAAAGGGCAGCGTAGTGGTGTTTGTATCCCGCTCCGGCATGACCAGCGAGGTGCTGCGGGTCTATGATCTGGTGGCAAAGCTGGAGGGCGTATCCACCGTTTCACTGTGTGCCAATGCAGCATCCACCCTCAACGACGCCTGCGACCTGTCCCTGTGTGTGCCTTGGGCATTTGACGAGAGCGTGTGCCAGACCCGCACCATTGGCTCATTCTTTGCCGCGCTGGCGATGATCTGCGCACTGGTGTCCCGCGATACGCGGCTGCAGGAGCAGCTGAAGGCGGTCAGCCGTATGGGCGGTGCGCTGGACGAGCGGGAATTGCCGCTGGCGCGGCAGCTGGCCGAGAAGGACTGGGATCATGTGGTGGTGCTGGCGGATGCGGAGGCCGCCGGGGTGATGGAGGAAGGCGCGCTGGCCTTCAAGGAGATCTGCTGTCTCAACTCCAATTTCTACAACCTGCTGGACGTGCGCCACGGGCCGGTGGTCATGATCGACGAGCGTACCTTCGTCTTTGCCTTTCTGGAATCCGCGGGTCAGACAGAGCAGGCGCTGTTGGAGGATCTGCGGAAAAGAACCGGCTATGTGGTCAGTTTGGGACCCTTTGCGGCGGCAGAGGGGGAGGATACGCATTTCGACACCGGAGAGATCACCGATCCTGTGGCGGCGGCTATCCCGGCGCTGTACCTGCTGCAAAATGTGGCGCTGTATAAGGCGCTGAAACGTGGCGTAGACCCAGACCGACCCAATGGGCTAAGCGCATGGATCCGCCTGTGAGAGCAATTATGGGAATGTTACAGAAGATCGCAATGGAGAATAAGACCGGCCGGCAGATCGGGGTGTTCTCCGTATGCACCTCCAATCAGCTGGTCATCCGCGCGGCGCTGCGGCATGCAGGAAAGCGGGGATACCCGCTGGTGCTGGAGGCGACATCCAATCAGTGCAATCAGTTTGGCGGCTATACCGGCATGACGCCGAAGGACTATATGGACATGGTTCACCATTTGGTGGAGGAAGAGGGCTGCCCCGCTTCCCAGCTTATTCTGGGCGGGGATCATCTGGGACCGCTGGTCAGCTGCCATAAGCCGGAGCGGGAGGCCATGAAGGACGCGGCGGATATGATCCGTGCCTATGCGGCCGCCGGGTTCGGCAAAATACATATCGACACCAGTATGCGCCTTGGCGATGACGACCCGCGGCAGCCGCTGGCACCGGAGGTCTGCGCCCGCCGCGCGGCGGAGCTGGCGCTTGTGGTGCGGGAGACCTGCCGCGCACTGCCTGATGCGGAACAGCCGGTGCTGGTGGTCGGCAGCGAGGTACCGATCCCCGGCGGCAGCTTGGTGCATGAGGACAGTGTGACCCCCACCTCTCCAGTGGAGATCGCCCGGCAGATCGCCGCGTTCCGGGAGGCATTTGCCCAAAAGGGACTGCCCTTCGGGCAGGTGATCGGCTTCGTGGCGCAGCCGGGCGTGGAGTTCGGCGACGACTTTGTCAATGCCTACGCCCCCCGGCGGGCCGCGGGACTGATGGCGCAGATGCGGGGCTGCCCCGATCTGGTGCTGGAGGGACATTCTACCGATTACCAGACGAGGGAGTCACTGAGCAGTCTGGTGCGGGACGGCGTGGCGATCCTGAAGGTGGGTCCCGCGCTGACCTTTGCCCTGCGTGAGGCGCTGATGCTGGCGCAGCAGGCGGCCGGCCGGATGGGCGTAAATGTGGATTTTACCGGAGCCCTGGAAAACGCCATGCTGGCGGACGACAGATACTGGAAGTCCTATTACAGCGGCACGGAGCGGGAGGTGGCCTATAAGCGCCTGTTCAGCTTCTCGGATCGCTGCCGTTACTATCTGCCGGATCCCGGCGTGGAGCAGGCGGTGCAGACGCTGCTGACGCAGTGCGGCGATCTGCCGCCGGCGCTGCTGAGCCTGTATTTTCCCCGGCAGTATACCAAATACCGGAACGGGCAGCTGGGCAGCGATCTCCGCGCCGTCATCCTTGACCGTATCGGCGATGTGCTGGACGACTATGCCGCCGCCTGTTTTCCGGCGTTATATGAATAGCTATCTCTCTGCTCTTCTTTCGTAAGAAAGGCAAAAAGACCGCCACGTTTGTGGCGGTCTTTTTGCCGGATATGGTCAACGAACGGAGAGTTCCACAGAATAGACGAACATGTCGCCCCGGACATAGCTGATGTTTTTTTCGATCACAACATTGTTGTGATAGGTGATGCGGGTCAGATAGATGGCGGCGTCGTTTTGCCGCTGATCCAGCATTCCCGCCGTTTCCTGATCCAGCAGGATCGCCTTCAGCTTTTCGTTGGCGCGGGTGGGGATGATATTGTACTTCTTTAAGGAGTTATACAGCCCCAAAGACTGCACCTGCTGGGCATGCAGCTCCGGACAGATGGCGCAGGGAATATAGGAAAACTCCCGTGCATAGGGCTGCTCACCGGCAAAGAAGATCCGCTCGATACAGAACACATTGTCGTCCTGCCGGATATTCAGATCCGCGGCCAGTTTGGCGTCGGCGGGAACGATGTCGAAGTGGCGCATGGTGCTGTATGTGCTGACGCCCCGGCTGCGAAGATCCTCCCGAAAGCTGTAAAAATGGGTCAGAGGCTGTTCGATATACTTTCCCTTGACATAGGTGCCTTTTCCCTTGATGGTGTAGACATAGCCCTCCTGCACCAGCAGATCAATGGCCTTCCGCACCGTCACGCGGCTGACGTTGTATGCTTCGCAAAGCTCGTTCTCGCTGCTCATGCGGCTCTGGGGCGGCCATTTGCCGTCCTGAATATTTTTGACAAGAATGTCCTTCAACTGGTAGTATTTTGTAACGGGAGACGTTGCATCTATCATATCACTGTTGCCTTTCTGAAAAGAGTGGGTCGCCGATATGGAAAAGCGCGAAGCGCGGTTAAATAATACATACAGTATAACACATAAAATACCGAAAATCCAGCATTTTCCACGGATTGTCGGCAAATATTGACAAGAATATTTGCGAGATATTCAAAAAAGCAGTGCAGATGCAAAAAGGGAAGCGCCCGCCGGGCGCTTCCCTTTTTCGGTATCTGTTTACTTTACGCAGATGGTCTCGATCTCCACCAGCGCACCCTTGGGCAGGGCGCCTACCTCCACAGCGGAGCGGGCGGGATACTGTCCCTCGGTAAAGAACTCGGCATACACGGCGTTCATGGCGGCGAAATCACCCATGTTCTGCAGGAACACGGTGGTCTTCACCACGTTGTCCATGGTCAGACCGGCCTCCGTCAGGATGGCCTTGATGTTGGTCAGTACCTGACGGGTCTGCCCGGTGATGCCGCCGGGTACGAATTCGCCGGTGGAGGGATCGAAGGGGACCTGACCGGAGGTGACAAGGAAGTTGCCGCAGTCGATGGCCTGAGAGTAGGGACCGATGGCAGCGGGAGCGTTGGTGGTGGAAATGATCTTCTTCATGGGAACAGCCTCCTCATTGATTGTGTAGCTCCATGGTACACCAACATTGAAGCAGGGAGGGCTTTCTCTCCCGCAAAGGCATACCATACAAGGGAGGCGCGTATGAATCAAATCATTTCCGTGCGTTCCGCCGCCCTGACGTATCAGGCGCGCAACGGCGAGGAGGAGGCGCTGCGGAGCGTATCCTTCGACGTGGCGGAGGGGGAGTTCGTCAGTATCGTAGGCCCCTCCGGCTGTGGGAAATCCACGCTGCTGGGCGCGCTGGCAGGGCTTGAGACGCTGGACGGCGGCACGGTGGAGCTATACGGCCATCCGGCATCCGGCGCCGACGGGCGCATGGGCTTTATGCCCCAGCGCGACCAGCTGTTTGAATGGCGCTCCATCTATGACAACGTGATGCTGGGGCTGCAGATCCGGCACGACCGTGATCCGGCGCACCGCCGCAATGTGGAGGGGCTGCTGAAGCGCTACGGCCTGTGGGAATTTGCCGCCAAGCGCCCTGACCAGCTGTCCGGCGGCATGCGGCAGCGCTGCGCCCTGATCCGCACGCTGGCCACGCAGCCGGATATTCTGCTGTTGGATGAGCCGTTTTCCGCGCTGGATTATCAGACCCGTCTGGCGGTAAGCAAACATTATCGACTGTTCTGTTTTCCAATAAATCCAAATTTGTACCAGGTATTTCTGCCCAAATGACCTATCGTCCCGGCTGTGGCCGGACGCTGGAGGAATCCGTCAAAAACGTTATTGCCCGCACGGTTGCAAAGTATGAGACAGCCTGCCGTCCGCAGCGGGAGCATATAGACTATGCGCAAGCGTATGGTTACTTGCCGGGTGATGTGAAGCATCAGCTATGCCCTGCACAATGGCGCGCCGAAAACACGCGCAGGGCAGCATTGACCTACTATGAACGCCGCAGTATCCCTATCCTCCAGAGGATATTGGATCGTATTGATGACCCTAGTACGTTGGAAGAAGCGCAGCAGGCATATTTGGCACTGGCTCGCAAGAACACAGATCGTGGTGAGGCAAATGCCCTCGCAACCGCAAACAAACACATTACTGAAGCGAATCTGCTATATGAGGCGTCACGTTATTTGTTGTCACAATATGATTTGCCCCCCATTGAGATTCCTTTATTTACAACAGAGAGCATCGTTCCTCCGGAGCAGGCCAAAGCCCTCCCTCGTGACGATTTGGTACGGTTGGCGGAATTGATCCGGTTGGATTCCTCAAAAACACCCTTGGCCGCCGGTGCCGCTCTGATGTTGTGCTGTCTGCTGCGCCCTGCTGAAGTATGCCCAAAGTATGGCGAGATTGTTGATTGCGACAACTTTGGTGTATACGCGGCAGTGCATAACATTTCCAACGGGGAACGCGTTTCTGCCATGAAAACCCGCAACGCATATCGTCAGGTAATCTTACCTAAATATGTCATGGACATTGTTCGTGATAGCCGCGAAGTATTGTGTAGGCAGGGATATAGTGACGATGAGATTAATGACGCTTATGTTATCCACCACCGTCAGGACATCCATCGTCCTGCTGACCCACAGGACATCAGCCGCTATGTTAAAAATAAATTGGAGTTGCTAGGTTACAATAGCGATTATTGGCTCGGCATGGAGATGGTCGTGCAAGTCGAGCCCGATATGGATGACGGTGGCAATACTTTGACCGTTGTAACCGCCTACTTGCTGCGCCGCAGCGGTTGCACTTACTTGTGCAATTGTGCATCAGTTCCGCTGCCGGATGGGCGGAGCGTCATGCCACATGGCCTGGTAGACGCGCTAATGGGGCACCGTCTCCGCAATGAGGACGCATGGTGGGCAGATTGGATCAAACGTGAAGATAATTGGCCGGTCATTGCACAGGTGCTGGAAGGGATCATCCTTGATCCGGATCACAGTGCCCACCCTGCGTTCGCATCTGCTTTGCCCATCGTATCACCTCAGGTGTGTCACGTGACACAAAGCTATGTCGTGCCTCAAAGTGCTCTGCCGGGCAGTACTATCACCATAACTGTGCGGTGCCATGATTGTGATCGAGTAGATGTACGCCTGCCGAAGCACATCCAACTCGCCAGGGAAAACGGGAAATCCCGCACGACTCTATCACGGCAGCAGTCGTGTATACCGGACATTCAGGAGTTAGTTGCAAAAGAATACTATGACATGTTAAAGAAAGACGCCAAAAAAATCCACGGAAAGGTTAAGAATATGTATGAAAAGAAAAAACGACCCGTTTAGCGGAATCAAGATCACACCTCAATCAGGTAAGCAGTCGTTTGTGTTCGATTACCGTCCCAGTATCAAAATCCGATTTACGCTGAATCCGACAACCTCTGCGGGATACTTAGCCCGCGGCACTATTGGGCTGCTGGATCCGCAGACAGGCCATTTGCTGCAAACCCACACCAACAGTAAGGAACGCAGGTTTTCTGACGCTGTTACATTGGAATTGTATGTTCCCTATCCCCGCCCCGGAGAAACGCAGGAACAGATTATCCACCGCACCGTAATGAAGCGCACGGAGGATCTGCTCAAGAGGTATCGCCATGTGTTGAATACGAGTTTTCGTGAGGGAAAATCGTTGGACGAGATAAGTTTGAGCACCGCGGTAGAGTTATACGCAGCCGACTATGTAAATGACCAAAGCAGCAGTGCTGAGATTCGAAAGACGTATTACAACCAACTTCGGAAATTGGCTATTTTCTTTGAAAGCAAAAAACTGAAAGATCTTACATCGAAAGATTTCAAAGATTTTTGTGATGCACACCAGCGAAAAACGGGCTGGAGTACATTAAAAGATTGTGTCACTTTTTAATGACCGTTTCCCAACGGGAAGGTGTTGAGTGCCCTGCCAAGAAGAAATTGGAGGAATATATTCGTCGGCAGGAACGCGATACTGACGCGACTAATCGCTGTCTACAGCGGGAAGCCGCCACCACGGATGTTTTACCTGCAGAATACGAAGCAGCATTGGATGACCGCTGCTGGCGGGAACTGGGACAGCCCATGGAAGCGCTGAGTGTCCTGCTAAAGGAGAGTGGTCTGTCAGCAAAGGAGGTATGCGCATTACAGTGGGGAGATTTATTGTTGGATGATGCCGATCATGAGCGTGTTTTTGTGCGTTACCGCCGGGATGATCTGGCCAGCTACACCCATAACTATACGTTCCCACTTTCACCTTATGGCGCTTTATATGTTAACGCATGGCGAGCATATCTCGAAAAGAAGTGTCCTGCGGAGAGGCTTGCAGATAGCGCCTATATTGTATCGCAGGATGAATTGGGGCAGAAAGCATTTGCTTCAGGTGAACTGATTACCTACATTCGTACGACGGTCAGTGCCTACACCATCGGCTATGCAGGCCGCATCAAGCTGGAGGGGATGGCTTCTGCCCTGGGCGTACAGCTTTTTCGCAACACCCGAAGAAACCATCTTATCGAAGACTGCGGTCTGCGGGACGATCCCGGTGCGTTGGCGTTTCTCATGCATCAATCGATGACCGGTCAGGTGCAGTCCGACAGTTATCGTAGCTTCACCGACACAACCGGTCAGCAATACCTCTACTCGAAGCTCCGCCGGGATCGTCACGGCTGCCCGACGCCCGAAAAGGAGAATACCCGTACATCTATTGTCTTACTTCCTGATGGGCGGCAGGAGATTCGTATCCCGCCGGTCAGTGGTAGCAGTCGTCAAGGCGATGCGCTAATTACACTGGTTCTGACCAATGTACAGCCGGAGGATGTTATCGAAGTCCATGCTCTGGGTGGATGTTTTTTGAATGTATCAAGCGAGCAGCAACTCTAAATATTAGATATTATTTGCTGATAAATAGAATTTCCGGTGGTATACTAACACTAGAAAACAAAATAGCGGCAGCTTTGAAGAGGGCCAACTCCTCAAAGCCTGCGCAGGTGATAACGCACCTACACAACGAATCACTCCGCACCGCATGAGGATATTATACCCAGTCGACTGCTCTTTTGCAAGCGGACATGTGAACCCGTTTGATTTGTCATGATGTTTTTGACACCGTGTAGGATATTTATATCCTGCACGGTGTTTTGTTTTCCTATCAATTTGAATAGGAGGCAGCTCTTATGTCTGACCGATAAACATACGGTTTCTGTAACGCGCATACGATGGACTATTCTCAAAGAGGAGGTCTGTTTATGCCAACCGTTCAGCAAGCACCCACTCCGGCGATCACCGTCACTCGCAATTTCCTTGGTCAACAGACGGCAGAGGCGCTGGTGGTTGAATTGATCCGCGCCCACACACAGGCGGCGTAATGTCCGCGGGCAGTTCACGGAAGGGAGAGGGGTGCGTATGGAGAAGCAGCCGCTGCCCACCGCGCTGTACTGCCGCCTGTCCCGGGAGGACGGCGACCGGATGGAGAGCGACTCCATCGGCAACCAGCGGAAGCTGCTGGAGGCGTATATCGAAAATCATCCTGAGTTGGTAATGGCGGAATGCTATGCCGACGACGGCTATACCGGCACGAATTTCCAGCGCCCCGCCTTTCAACGGATGCTGCGGGACATAGGGAACGGGCGCATCCGCTGTGTGCTGGTAAAGGACCTGTCCCGTTTCGGCCGTGATTACATCGAAACAGGCCGCTATCTGGAGCGTTGGCTGCCGGAGCACGGTGTGCGGTTCATCGCTGTCACGGACAATATCGACAGCGACCGCGGCGCCTACGACATGATGATGCCGCTGAAGAATCTGTTTAACACCCAGTATGCCCGTGACATCTCCCAGAAGGTCAAAAGCTCCCTCTACGCCAAGCAGCAGCGGGGCGAGTTCATCGGGGCCTTCGCCAGCTACGGGTACTGTAAGGACCCGCAGAATCATAACCGTCTGGTCATCGACCCGCCTGCGGCGGAGGTGGTGCGGCGCATCTTTACCCTGTTCGAAAACGGAATGGGAAAGATTCGCATTGCCAAGCAGCTGAACAAGGAGGGCATCCCCTGCCCCAGTGAGTACAAACGGCTCACCGGCGAAAAATACCGCAACAACCACCGGCTGGAAACCACCACCTACTGGACATACGCGACCATCCACCGTATCCTGCAAAATGAGATGTACATCGGGAATATGGAGCAGGGACGGGACGACCGCCTTCAGATGCACGGGAAAGCCAAGCGGAAGGATCGCTCTCAATGGACGGTGGTGTCCGGTACTCATGAGCCGATCATCGAAAAAGACCAGTGGCAGCGGGTGCAGGCTCTGCTGAACGCTAACGCCCGTACGCCGGATTTTCAACAGAATGTCAGCCCCTTTGCGGGTTTTCTCAAGTGTGGCGATTGTGGACGAGCCATGGTCAAGACCACCTGGGGTGGCAAAATCTTCTACACCTGCGGCTCGTATAAGCGCTACGGCGCATCCGCGTGCAGCAAGCACTATATCGCCCATGATGTGTTGACGAAGGTGATACTGGATGATCTGAACCAACTCATTGCCGGCGTGGAAAACCTCCACCAGCTGGCACAGCAGGGCGCGGCGCAGCGCCCGCGCTCCGGCACCGACCAACCCCAAAAGCTGGAAGCTGCATTGCAGCGCATTCAGCGCCGCCGCCAGAGCGCCTACGAGGACTATCAGGACGCGCTTATCTCCAAGGAGGACTTCCTCCGCTACCGCGCTGATTATGACGCACAGGAGCAGGCGCTGCAGGCCCAACTGGACAAGCTGCGCGACTCGGTACAGGATGAGCCGCTGTCCTTGCCCTGGGTAAAGGAATTGCTGGCGTCGGGGCAGCTGGCGGAGCTGGATCGCCCCACAGTCGCCGCCGCCATCCGGGAAATTCGCGTCTACGAGGGGAACCGTATAGAGATCGACTATCTGCTCCCGGAGGGCTGCCGCGCTCTGCTGGAGGGGTGAGTGTACCCCAGCATACTGCTGACGATTTCCACGTCTACACCGTTTTATAGAAAAGACGTCCTGTTTTCCAGCGAAAACAGGACGTCTTTTGCTTTTTATCAGCTATGCGGGGCGGGCTGCGTTTCATCCGGGATAAACAGGGTCTGAAAGCGATTATCGAGCACATGGACGGCTCCGACGCCGGATAGGCTTTGTGCGGCACGATCTGCCGCCGCGCGAAAGCCCTCGGTATCATCCTCCTCAAAGGGGAGGTGATACAGCGCGATCTGGTCAGCGTGCAGCTGCTCCCGCAGAAAATCCCGTCCGCGCTGTAGCGTGGCCCAAGGGAAGTTCAGCAGCGCAAGGCGCAGATGCCGCCCGTTCACCACGGGAAGCAGCTCCGGAGAGGCCACGGCGCAGTCGCCGGGAAGCAGTATGCTGTCCCTTCCGCAGGTGATGGTGAGTCCGTAATGCGGCACACCGGCGAAAGCCATGCCGTCGTGGGTCAGTCGGTAAAAGTGCAGCGCCACCCCTTCGATGGATGCGGCGGCCTCCCTCCCCGACAGAAGCTCCTGCTCCGGAAAGTCCTTCTGCGGCAGAAACAACCGTGCCTTCGGCCAGCGGCGGCAGGCCTCCGCCGTCAAATGCGCCGCATAGTGATCTGGATGACAGTGCGTATACACAATGGCATCCGGCGACTGAAAGGCGGCTTCGGACCACAGCCGCTGGAGCAGATGACTGTCCAGCGTGGAAAACCCCGGCACACGCGTATCGTGGAGCGCGTCTATCCAGATGCGGACGCCGCCCAGCTCCACGGAAACGCCTGCATTTGCGCTCAGCGTAACACGGATCGCCATTCTGCGCGCCGTCAGTTCTTTGTGTGGATGGCACGCTTTTCCGCGTTCAGCGCGGCTTCGCGCATGGTCTCCGTGACAGTGGGGTGAGAGTGGATAGTGTCGATGAGCTCATCCAACGTCATCTCACCACCGATGGCCAGCGCACCCTCAGCGATAAGGTCGGTCGCGCGGGGCCCGATGATATGCATGCCCAGGATCTCGCCATACTCCGTACCGGCGATGATCTTGACAAGGCCCTCGCCGCCATTGAGGATCAGTGCCTTGCCGTTGGCGCTCATAGGGAATTTGCCCACCTTGTAGGCAATGCCCTGCGCCTTGCACTGCTCCTCGGTCAGACCAACGGAGGCCGCCTCCGGCTCCATATACACGCAGGTGGGGTTGGTCTTCTCGCAGTAGTGCGCCTCGTGGCCGCAGATGTTCTCCGATGCCACCTCGCCCATGGCGGAGGCGGTGTGCGCCAGCTGTGCGTGACCGAACACGCAGTCGCCGATGGCGTATACGCCGGGGACGTTGGTCTCCATCTTATCGTTGACGAGAATCCGTCCCTTATCGTTGCCGATCTTGCCGGCGGCCAGATCCAGCTCCGCTGTATTGGCCCTGCGGCCGATGGCCACCAGCACCTTTTCCGCCTCGAAGCTGACGGTGTTGCCGGATTTATCCTTGCAGACAACCTTTGCGCCCACGGGGCTGTCTTCCACGGACTGCACGGGGCACTCCAGATGGAACTCCATGCCCATCTTCTTCATGTGCGCCACGCCGATCTTGGTCAGATCGCCGTCCAGCATAGGCAGCATGTGATCCATGGCCTCCACTAAGGTGATCTTCGTGCCGAAGGCTGCATAGGCGCAGGCCAGCTCCAGGCCGATGACGCCGCCGCCGATGACCACCATGGTCGCAGGCAGCTTCTCCAGAGACAGCGCGCCGGTGGAGTCGATGCAGTTGGGGTTCTCCTTCAGACCGGGGATAGGCGGCTGGGCGTTGACGGAGCCGGTAGCCACGATGATGGCATCGGCGGTCATGCTCTCCTTGCTGCCGTCGGGCTTGGTGACCTCAAGCTGCTTTTCGCCGGTGAACTTGGCGGTGCCGTCCACCTTCTTGACCTTGTTCAGCTTCAGCAGACCGGCTACGCCACTGGTCAGCTGCTTGCTGATGGCGTTCTTGTGGGCGATGACCTGGGGGAAGTTGACCTTCACCCCCTCGACCTCTACGCCGATATCCTTGCCCTGCGTCCTGATCTGCTCCACCAGCTCGGCGGAGTGCAGCAGGCACTTGGTGGGGATGCAGCCTACGTTCAGGCAGGTGCCGCCCAGATATTGCTTTTCAATAATGGTCACGTCCGCGCCCAGTTGTGCGGCACGGATGGCCGCCACATATCCGCCGGGGCCGCCGCCGATAACAATGATCTTTTTCATACCGCACCTCGCATCAAAGCAGGATCTCTACGGGCGATTGCAGCAGGTCGCGCAGCGCCATACCGAAGCGCGCCTCCACAGCGCCGTCCATGGCACGATGATCGAAGGTGCAGCAAAGACGCATGACCTGATGCTTTGAAATGGTCCCATCCGCCTCCATGACCAGCTCATCCTCCACCGCCGTGACGCCGAGGATAGCGGCATCCGGCTGGTTGACGATGGGCGTGAACATCTCGATGCCGAACATCCCCAGATTGGATACCGTGAAGGTGGAGCCCTTGTAATCATCAGGCGTAAGGCCGCCGTTCTTGGCACGGGCCGCCAGATCCTTGGCACAGGCCGCCAATGCATCCAGACTCAGCTTGTCGGCATCACGGATCACAGGAACGATCAGTCCCGTGTCCAGCGCAACAGCCATGCCCAGATTGACGTGAGCGCGGTGAATGATCTGGCTGCCGTCAAAGCTGACCAGCATCTCAGGATGCGCTGCCAGACACTTTGCCGTTGCCTTGAGGATCAGGTCATTGACAGAGTACTTCTTTCCCGTCTTTTCCAGCAGTTCTCTGCGGAACTGCATCAGCGCCGTCACGTCCACCTTGGTGACCTGCGTTACGGGCGGGATCTCCGTGTGGGACTGCTGCATACGCTGGGCCACGACCTTCCGCATACCGGAGAGCTTCTCCACTGTGTCGCCGTCCATCTGCTCCGCCGCAGCAGCGGTAGGAGCCGGTGCAGCAGCGGCGGGGGCGGGAGTGGGGGCGGCGGGCGCTGTCGGGACCTGCGCGGCGTAGGCGCGGACGTCATCCGCACGGATACGTCCGCTGGTACCGCCAGGTGTTACCTGCGACAGGTCAACGCCCAGCTTGGCAGCGATCTTGCGGGCCAGCGGGGATGCCTTGACACGACCGCCGGACATCTGACCGACGGCGGCAGGCACAGGCTCCACAGTGGCAGGAGCCGTATCGGCGGAAGCGGGCGCCGTTGTGCCGCTGCCGTCGGGAAGGGCCTCGCCGGGCTGGCCGATATACGCCATCAGCCCCTGCACGGGGATATCCTCTCCCTCCTGCGCGACGATCTTCAGCAGCACACCGTCCACCTCGCTGACCACGTCGTTGGTCAGCTTTTCTGTCTCGATGCTGGCCAGCACATCGCCGGCCTTGACGGTATCTCCCTCGGCCTTGAGCCACTGAGCGACCGTACCAGTCTCCATGGAAACGCCGAACTGCGGCATTCTGATCTCAGTTGCCATATGTGCCTCCTTATTCTTTTAGCAGAGCGGCTGCCTCGGCGGCGATGCGCTCGGGATTGGGATAGATCTCGTCCTCCAGCTCGGCGCAGAAGGGCACAGAGGAGTTCAGTGCCGCCACACGGCGCACAGGTGCGTCCAGTTGATCAAACAGTTCCTCCATGATCTGAGCGGACAGCTCCGCGCCGAAGCCGCAGCGCTTGACATCCTCCTCGGCGATCAGTACACGGTGGGTCTTGCTGACAGAGTCACGGATGGTATCCCAATCCAGCGGGACGAGGCTCCGAAGGTCAATGACCTCCGCGCTCACACCGTCGACAGCCAGCTTTTCCGCGGCCTCTAGGGAGAAGTTGACCTGGCGGGCCCACGTAAGGATGGTCAGATCAGTGCCTTCACGGCGGATATTGGCGCTGCCCAGCGGGATCGGCGCAACATCGTCCGGCATTTCCACCTTCTGCGGGTAGAGAAGTTTGTGCTCCAGAAACACCACAGGGTCGTCATCGCGGATAGCGGTCATGAGCAGGCCCTTGGCGTCAGCCGGCGTAGAGGGGCACACCAGCTTCAGGCCGGGAATATGGGCAAACAGCGCTTCCATGTTCTGGGAATGTTGCGCCGCGCCGCGGCGTCCGGTGCCCATGGGCGCGCGGATCACCATGGGGATCTTGACCTGTCCGCCGGTCATATAGTGCAGCTTTGCCGCCTGGTTCATCACGGGGTCCAGGCAGACGGAGATAAAGTCATTGTACATCAGCTCGATGATGGGGCGCTTGCCGCGCATGGCCGCGCCCACGCCGATGCCGGTGAAGCCCCATTCGCTGATAGGGGTGGCGATAATGCGGTCGGGACCGTACTTGTCCAGCAGGCCGATACACGAGCCGAAGGGACCGCCCAGCTCCCCGATATCCTCGCCCAGAACGATCACGTTTTCATCACGGAGCATTTCCTCGTCGATCGCCTCGCGGATGGCAGCGATCATAGTAGTCTTACGGCTCATCGAACAACACTCCTTTCGTTGTCACAGGCATAGTTGTATTTCAGCACATCGGCAGGATCGGGCAACGGGGACTCCAGCGCAAACTGATACGCTTTTTCCATACGCGCCTCCACCGCCGCCTCCACGGCATCCATCTCCGCCTGTGTGGCAGCGCCCTCCGCCAGCAGGTATGCCTTGAATTTGTTGATCACATCGTTTTCATGAGCCGCCGCGTTATACGCCTCGGACATATACTTGCCCGGGTCTCCCACATAATGGCCGGTGTAGCGATAGACATCGCACTCCAGCAGCACCGGCCCCTTGCCGCTGCGGGCATGGGCCACAGCCTTCTGCATCGCCTCATAGACGGCCAGCACATCTGTGCCGTCCACCACATCGCCTTCGATGCCGTAGCCCTGAGCGCGCTGGGCCAGCGTGGAGGTGGCGCAGGTGGTGTGGATGTTGGTTGACACGGCGTACTGGTTGTTTTCAATGAAATAAACAATGGGCAGCTTCCAGACGGCCGCCATGTTGATGCACTCGTGGAAGCAGCCCTGATTGGTGGCGCCGTCGCCGAAGAATGCCACGGATACCGCGCCGTCCCGATTGATTTTGGATGCCAACGCCGAGCCTGTGGCCAGAGGAATGCCGCCGCCGACGATGCCGTTGGCGCCCAGCAGACCGCTTTCCACCTTTGTGACGTGCATGGAACCGCCGCGGCCATGGCAGAAACCGCTTTCCTTACCGTAAAGCTCCGCCAGCGTATGCTCCACATCATCGCTCTTCATGACGCAGTGGCCGTGGCCGCGGTGGCTGGCCGTGATATAATCCGTGGATTCCAGCGCCATATTGGCGCCCACAACGGCGCCCTCCTCACCCAGGCAGACGTGGATGTTTCCCTTGATCTCGCCCTTGAGGCCGCCCTCCATGGCGCGCTGCTCAAATTTGCGGACCTTCCAAAGGTTTTCCAGGACCTTCAGAAGAAATTCCTTTTCATAGGTTGCCATTCCATAACCTCCTAAGATCTACTTTTGATTGGAACAGGTCGATGACCGCCGCTACATCCTCGTTGCCGCGACCCATATCCGCCAGCTTCTCCAGCAGCAAAGTGGACAAATCGCAGGCGGGGATATCGGCTCCCAGAGCGCGTGCCATCTCCTGCGCGTTGTGCTGGTCCTTCAGGTGGATCAGCACGCGGGAGGATGCTGTGTAATCTCCGCTGATCATCTTGCTACCCTTCATCGTCAGAACGGGACTGGCGGCTGCGCCGCCGGACAGCGCCTCCATGAGCCGTGTCAGGTCTACGCCGGCCCGGCGCGCAAGGCCGAACGCTTCGGCGATCAGTGTGATCTCACCGCCAACGATCAGGTTGTTGATCAGCTTGGCAGCATAGCCGCTGCCCAAAGGCCCCATGTACGTCACATGGGCGGCAAAGCAGGTCAGCAGCGGCATAATCCGTGTCACAGCCGCCTCGCTGCCGCCGCACATGGCGCTCAGCGTGCCCTTCTCGGCGCCGTCTACGCCGCCGCTGACGGGGCAGTCGATCAGCTCGACGCCCCGCGCAGCGGCCGGCGCAGCGCAGCGTTGTATGACCGCGGGCACTGAGGAGCTGGTGTCCACGACCACGGCGCCGCTCCGGCAATGCTGAACGGCTGCCTCCAGATTTGCCTGTACCAGCTCATTGCTGGGCAGGCTGAGAAAAATCACATCGCTTTTTTCCAGCAGCGCTGCGCTGTCCGGCTCAGGCGTTCCGCCGGCCGCCGCCAGCTTTTCCAGTGCGGCAGGCACAATGTCAAAGCCGTACACGGGGCAGCCGCTTTTCTCCAGCAGCCGCCGCGCCATGGGAAGTCCCATGTTTCCAAGGCCGATAAATCCAATGCTCATGATCATTCCTCCCACAAATGCAGGTTCCTTTTCCACACAGGCAAACCGAACCTTGCTTACTTCAGCATATCAATGAGTTGCTGGTAATCCGTGTACTTGTCATACACCTTGAGAGCCTTGCTGCGGAATAGCTCCGCGTTCTCCGGCGTCATCTCGTAGACCTCGATGCCGTAGTCATCGACCCATCTCTGCAGCGCCGCCTCGCACTCGTCGCGGGTATACTGCACCTGATAGGCGCAGGCCTCCTTGGCACACTCGTCCACAATGGCCTTCAGCTCATCGGAAAGGCTGTTGTACAGATCGCCGTTGATGACCATGAACATGATGCCGTAGTTGGCCGTCCACGCGGTTACATAGTTCTGCACCTCCTGAATGGAACTGGCATCGGCAACGGCGATGGGGTTTTCCTGCCCGTCATACAGCTTGGTCTGCAGGCCGGTGTAGACCTCAGCCCAGCCGGCAGTGGTGTAGTCCACGCCCCAGCTCTCATAGGTGGCGATCAGGATGGGAGCGCCGCCGATACGCAGCTTCAGATCGTGCAGATCGTCAGGAGTCTTGACAGGGTGCTTGCGGTTGGTGAGGTAGCGGAAGCCGTTTTCGCCAATGCCCAGGCACTTGACGTTGTACTTATCCTCCATAGCCTTCATCAGGTACTTGCCGCCCTCGCCATTGATGAGCTTGCTGTCCACATCGTCATAGCTGTCAAAGAGGAAGGGCAGGTTGGGGATGTTGAACACGGTGTCAAAGTTGCCCCAAATGCCATCGGCCTGGAACGTCACATCGATGGTGCCGTCCATACAGGCCTGCACAGAGTCCGCCGTACTGCCGTTGGTCAGCTGGTCGGAGCAGTAGATGTCCAGCTTCACAGCGCCGTTGGTCTTCTCCTGCAGCAGCTCGCTGAACTTCTCCAGACCGACGTCAAAGTTGGAGCCCTCGGCGCCGGAGGTAGCGGCGGTCCATGTCATCTTGGGGAAGCTGGAATCGCCGCCGCCGTTGCTGTCGCCGTCCGCAGCAGGGGTTTTGCCGCTATCACCGCAGGCAACGAGGCTCAGCGCCATGACAAGCGCCAAAATGAGGGCCAGAAATCTTTTTGCTTTCATAAGTAGTTCCTCCTAAAATAAATCATTTTGATATGGTGCATGCTTGGGCGGGGGCCGCCTGCCTGCGTACAGGCAGGCGGCAAGGGGGGGAGAGAAAGTCAAGCGCCGATCAGGCACGTGGTAACTTGCGGGACATAGGTGACCAGCAGCAGCACCAGCACAGCCGCCGCGATCATGGGCAGGCACGCCTTGGCCACGTCCTCCACACCGACACGGTGACCGGGGATACGCAGACTGGAGGCAACGAACAGGTTCGTGCCCACCGGCGGCGTGAACTGGCCGATGGCCAGGTTGACCGTGCAGATCATGCCGAATTGAATGGGGTCAATGCCGAACTCCCGCGCAACAGGATACATGATGGGAACGAAGATGTACATATTGGAGTTCGCATCCATAAAGCAGCCGGCGATCAGCAGCACGATGTTGATGATGACCAGGAAGCCGCCCTTGCCGCAGTTCTCCAGCAGAGCCTGGACGCTGGTGGAAATGCCATAGCGCGTGCAGGCGTAGGAGAAGATCGTTGCGCCGCCGATGATGAGCATCAATCCGCCGGTGCTCTTGGCCGTATCATAAAGAAGCTCCACGATATCCTTCCACTTCAGCTTCTTATAGATGACGGTACCGACGAACAGGCCGTACACCGCAGCCACGGCCGCCGCCTCCGTAGCGGAGAAAACGCCGCCATAGATGCCGCCCAGAATGATGACGGGCATCAGCAGCCCCCAGAAGGCGCTCTTGAAGGTGCGCCACACCTCGCGCCAGCCCTTCCAGGGGTGGGCGGGCTTCAGGTGGTGCTTGTGGGCATAGATCTGCACCACGATGATCATGGCGACGCCCATAATGACGCCGGGGAGAATACCGGCCACAAAGATGTCGCCCACAGAAACGCCGGTGAGGGACGCATAGATCACAAACGAAATACTGGGCGGGATAATGACCGCAATAGAGGAAGCGGCAGCCACCACGCCATGTGCGAAGGGGTCGGAGAATTTCTCACGCTCGATCATGGCGGGGATCAGGATAACGCCCAGAGCTGCCACGGTGGCCGCGCCGGAGCCGGAGATGGCGCCGAAGAAGCAGGCCACCACAACGCAGACCATTGCGATGCCGCCGCGCAGGTGCCCCAGCAGCGCGTCAATGAAGGCAATCAGTCTGTCGGAGATCCCGGCCTTCGCCATGATGTTGCCGGACAGGACGAAGAAGGGAACGGCCAGCAGAAGATACTTGCCGATGCCGCCATAGATCTGGCCGGCGATAACATTGATGCCCGTCCCATTATACAGGATGGCCAGCAGCGAGGACATACCCAGAGACAGTGCGATCGGTGCGCCCAGAAACAGCAGGATCACAAAAACACCCAGCATAATGGCATACGTCATGCAGCATCGCCTCCCTTCGTCATGTCTGCGCTCTTCAGCTCTTTCAGCTCAGCGATCCCGTCCAGGATGCGCTCCACCGTGTGGATCACCATCAGAAACGCGCCCAGCGGGATAAATGCGTTGTAGATCCAGTCAGGCACAGCCAGCGCCGTGGTGACCTGTCCGCTGGCGATCTTTACCGCGCAGCGATCCCAACCGCTGATGAAAATGATCACACCGAAGACGATCAGGCAGATGTTGGTGATGATCTCAATGGTCAGCTGTGCACGGCGGCTCATCTTGCCGGTGAAGATCGTCATATTGATGAGGCCGCCCTCTTCACCGGCGCACAGGGCGGCGCCGACCATGTAGGCCAGCACCAGCAGCGCTACCACGATTTCCTCGGACCACGAGAGGTTCACATCCGCCTTAAAGATATAGCGGCAGACAACGTTCACCGCTGTTAGCGCCACGCCGATGGCAAGCGCAACAACGATGATCCACTTCTCCGCCACGGCCAGACCTCTCGCCACCCGTTTGTAGGGATTCTTCTTCATTCCATGGACCACCTCTTTCATAGTCATTTTTTTAATTTCTCTTTGACGTATCGTCTGCGCAGAGGGATGGACCTGCGTCCGGCATGCCCGGCCCTCTGTACTTTGCATATGTATCTCATACGCTGATCATTTTCAATAAACAATTCTTTCCCAGATCGTGATACCGCCGTGTCTTGGCAAAGTTTTAACGGCTTCGCAAGTTTTGTTCATACCGAAAAAATCGTTTAGCATCGAATCGCCGAACATCCGTGCAAAAAACTGTGCAATTCACCGATCCAACGCAGGAGCAAAGCCGGTCTTTTTTCGTAAACTGCTTAAAAAAGTGCAAAAAGACGGGGCATGCAGGGGAAATGTGCACTTTAGATAGGACATCCTATTTCGCGGAAGCAGGTGCGGTTTGCTCCTTGCGGAAATGCACATTTTTTGATATGATTCATTTACCATCGATTACCATATTACGTTCTTTGTCAAGGCGTCTGCTGCAAGTGGCGGAGGTGATTTTAAGTGGCGCGGAAAGAACTGAGCGATGCGCTGAGGCATGAATTCTTCCGGTCGGGAAGCGTTCTGCGCAGCACCTTCTTTACCATACTGTCCCTGCTGCTGGCCGTTATGCTGCTCTTTCAGATCTGGCTTTACCATAATGCCTACCAGAGGCTGCTCGGCAGTGCACGCGAGAGCGGCGAGGCCTTTCTTACCTTGGCGGCAAAGCTGTCCGATGAAAATTTCGGCAGGCTCTGCGATGCGGCGAAACAGCTGACGTGGAATGATGAGGTTCTGTACGCAGCACTGTTTCCAGACACGCAGGATCGGCCCCGGAACTTCCGGATCGTCACCGAGCTGAAGTCTTTCGCAGCTGACACACGCTACGTCACCGACGTTATTCTGCTGTGCAACCATGATGGCTCCGCCTATTCCTCCGGCGGTGACGTAGACTTGCTGGCAGAGCTTCCCACGGCAGAAGACTTTTCCGCGCAGGCCCTGGGGCCTGCCGGCGCCTCCAGCGCCACGCTGGTCCGCACGGCATCCGGCACACTGTGCCTGCGGTATCCGTTTATTCCCTGCTCCTATGGATATCTGGGTGAGCTGCTGCTTTATCTGGATGCCGAAGCGCTTTTTTCCTCGTTGTGCAGCAGAGTGGAGCCGCTGGCTGTCTATGCGCCGGACGGTTCCCTGTTGTACAGCAATCTGGATACACCGCTGAAGGCCGGCAGCCGCAACACGCTGGTGGGGATGTCTGCCGCCACAGGACTCACCTTCTGCCACAGCTATACCACGGTGACGCTCCCTCTTGGCGAATATCTGGCATCGAATCATCTGCTGCTCGTGATGGTGATCCTGTTGGCTGTGCTGGTGCTGGCGGCCCTGCTGGTGGCATGGCTGTTCTACCGTCCTCTGCGGAAAACGCTGCAAACACTGCGCAGCAGCGATGAAGCCCTGCCGAAAAACGAGTCTGTCAGCGACTGGGACCTGCTCAACCGCAGTGTTCTCGCCCTTAGCCGCGACACGGTGCAGTTCCGCAAGATCATACAGATCATTTCCCCGTATGTGCTGCGTCAGCTGCTGTGCGAGCTGGTGGACGGTGCGGAGCTGGACGCAGATTCTGTCCGCCAGACACTCGCAAGCCTTCCCGACACGCTGCCGTGCGAAGGGACATTTCTGCTGTTCGTCACGTCCAACCGCGTCACAGGCGTGCTGAATCCGGCAGCCATTGAGCATACCATCAAAAACCTGCAAAATATTCACTTTCCCCGCTGGAGGCTGTATTCCTTTTCCTATCGATACAGCATCCTGACCATTGCCTGTTTACAGGACAAACAGGCGATTGCTGACGGTGAGGCAGAGGATTTGACGCGCGCCATCCATATTTTTACGCGCAGTCTCCCCAACAGCGTGGTCGTCTGCAGCCCGCGGTTCTCCGATCTGCTGCAGATCCACAGCGTGTACCAGGCGCTCCTGTCCGATTCACAGACCAGCGCTGCCCGGCAGGTCTCCCGCGCGGATCTTGAAAAGCGCATCCGCAGTACGGTTGGCGCCATAACGGAGCACTCGGAGGAGGCGGCGTCCACCACGCTGCGTCACCTGATGTCTACCATCCGGCAGGCGGAGCTGCCCGATCAGGACACGCTGGACTGCTGTCAGATGCTGGCCAGCGAGCTGCAGGAGCTGAATCGCACCTATCGCGGAAAGCTGGGCGCCTTTGCGCCGGAGGGCGATCCGCTCACAGATGCGTACTACGAGCAGCTATGTGCCTATCTGCGCGCGGCGGTACAGGAGATCTTTACCAATCTGGACAATCGTCAGCGCAGATACCTGCTGGCCGCCAAGAAATACGTAGGGGAGCACTACATGGACAGCAGCCTGTCCCTTGACGGCGTTGCCGCCCAGTTGGGCATCAGTCCGTCGTATCTCAGCCGTATTTTCAGTGAGATCGATGGAAAGAGATTCACGCAGTATCTCAGCGACCTTCGCATCGAAAAAGCAAAGCTGCTGCTGGCGGATGACAGCAGGCTGGTACGCGACATCGGTCAGGATGTCGGTTTCCTGACCATCCAGAACTTCATGCGGGTATTTAAGGCCAAAACCGGCGTGACCCCCAGCGAATACCGATCGACGCTGCCGAAAAACAGCTGAGCGATACATCGATCCTGAAACACACATCATAGAACAAAGGAGCCTATTGCCATGACACAGCCGAAGCTCTCTTATCTGAACCTCTACACCACCGATCCTGCGTGGAATCTGGCGGCGGAGCAGTATGTGTTTGACGCGCTCCCTCGGGACCGCACCTATTTCATGCTGTGGCAAAATGACAACGCCATCATTATCGGCAAGCACCAAAACGCCGCCGCCGAGATCGACCAGCAATTCGTCCGCGAAAACGGTGTGCGAGTGGTACGACGGCTGTCCGGCGGCGGTGCGGTGTACCACGACATGGGAAACCTGAACTTCACGTTTATCGCCGATGCCGGCAGTATGGAGTCCATCAACTTCAAGCTGTTCTGTCAGCCGGTGGTGGCTGCGCTGGCGGCTCTGGGTGTTCAGGCTGAGGTCAACGGGCGGAACGACATGACCATCAACGGGCAGAAATTCTCCGGCAACTCCCAGTATCTGAAGGAGGGACGGGTCATGCACCACGGTACCATCATGTTCGACTCCGATCTGGACCGGGTGGCGCAGGCCCTTCATGTGGACCAGGAAAAGATCGCCGCCAAGGGCGTGGTCTCCGTCCGAAGCCGCGTCACCACCGTGCGGCAGCATATGCCCCATCCCGTGGAGCTGGAGGAATTCCGCCGCGTGCTGCTGGACAACATTCTGGCGCAGCAGCCCGGCGAGGAGTATGTCTTTACTGAGGAGGACAAATCGCAGATCGCTCGGCTGCGGGAGCAGCGGTACGCCACATGGGAATGGAACTATGGCCAGTCCCGGGAATGCGAGATGACCAGACAGAAGCGCTTCCCCGCCTGCGGCGGTGTGGAGGCGCATCTGTCCACCGACCGCGGCGTCATCCGGTATATCGCGTTCACCGGTGACTTTTTCAGTGTGGTGGAGCCGAAGGTGCTGGCAGAAAAGCTGGTGGGCGTGCGGCTGGAGGAGCAGAGCCTCCGCGATGCGCTGGCGCAGGAGGATGCGGGCCGTTATTTCAGCGGGCTGAAGAATGAGGAACTGATCGAGCTTCTGCTGTCATAAAGTGCCGCTCACTGCGATCAGCGGTTTGCCCCCCCGACAAGATGGTTTTCGTTTTGGAGCTGCGCCGCAGGTCGATTCAGAGCTTTCGTTATGCGTACGGTGTGGGAGCTTTCGCGGCAATTTCTGAAAGACTATTCCGTCAGTTCCGGCACCAGATTTCTTAATTGCTTGGCGGTTCAGTCCCTGCATTCTCCTCGTTATCTTTATGGAGGAGGTCATGTTGTGAAACCCCTTACGCCGCAACGGCTTCAAGTCCTTGCCGATAGGGTTCCCTCGACTGGAAGGATTATGACGCGGACACCATCTGCCGGCGGGTGACCTCCAAGGTACAGCCGGCAGCATCGTGCTGTTCCACAACGCCGCCCTCCACACACCGGAGGCGCTGCCCGCTATCCTCACCTGCCTCATCAACGACGGCTACACCGTCCTCCCCATCTCCCAGCTCATCCTCCCCCCGCCCTGCACCATCGACCACGCCGGCCGACAGTTTCCGGCGGAGCAGGTTACAGACTCTCCCACGTCATAAATTATGTAAACCAGAAATACGCCTGTTTATACACTTTTCGCCGCGCTTCGTCTTCTTTTATGTAACCACTTACCCCGCTTGTGCTTCGTCCGCTGACGGCTGCAGAGGAATTGCTGCCGCGCTCTGCTGGAGGGGTGAGCGTATGGTTCTCCGTGTATAGCAAAGCAAAAAAGCGAATATCACATTTTGAAGCGCCACCGTATCAATAAGCAGGATCTTTTTGACCGTGTGGTGAAATTCATTATCGAGAACGTAGGCAAGACATTCTCTGCTAATTCGATTTCTACCTTTCTGAAAAGCGAGCACCGCAAGGTCTCAGTGGAGAGCATCTACAACTACCTGCGCTGGCTGGAGCAGGCGTTCATCATCTATCCCTGTGAGTGCTACGACCTGCAGGGCAAGAGCATCCTGAAAACGCAGGAGAAGTATTATCTTGCGGATGTGTCGCTGAAATACGCCCTGTTGGGCTATAACCGCAAGATGCTGGATGGGGCGATGGAGAACATTGTGTTTCTGGAGCTAAAGCGGCGAGGGTACGATGTGTATATCGGCAAGAATGATACCAAGGAGATCGACTTCGTGGCCACCCGTCGCGACGAGCGGATCTATGTGCAGGTATGCGTTCAGCTGCCAGAGGGCTCCGACCGTGAGGTGGGCAACCTCATGGAGATCAAAGACCATTACCCCAAATACGTTGTCACCCTGAATGACATGGATGTAGGGATTGAAAACGGCATTAGAATCGTGCATCTTCAGGATTTCCTGCTGGCCGAAACGTGGTGAGCAGCAGTTCTCCGTGAACTGCCGCACTTTTGCATCACCGTGGGGCAACGAGGACACCCAGACGCTTATCGACATTCTGGCGCGGTATGGTGTCAAGACAACCTTCTTTGTTGTGGGCGATTGGGCGGAGAAGTACCCGGAGTCCGTCAAAGCCCTGCACGACGCGGGCCACGAGGTGATGAGCCACTCCAATCACCACGACCATTACAACAGTCTGTCCACTCAGCAGATCATTGACGATGTCACCGCCAGCAACGAGCGGATCAGTGCTGTTACCGGCGTGACCCCCACGCTGATCCGTTGTCCCTACGGGGAGTATGACGACCACGTCATCGCCGCCATACGCTCCATGGGTATGGAACCTATCCAGTGGGATGTGGAGCTACCGGAAATGACTTAAAGCCGTTGTGGCGCAAGGGTTTGCGGGATTGGCAACGATGCGCATCAGCCCAAAATTTGACCTGTAAATGGGGTGTTTGAGGGACGTTTCAGGCGCGGAAGAGGTCAAATTTGAGGGTGCGTGCGCAAAGCGCCAATGTCGCATGCTGACTGCCCCTCTGAGGAAAGCACTTACGAGGCAACTAAGCCGCCCGATTTGAAATCGGGCGGCTTTCCTGTTGCGGATACGCATTATCGCCGCCTGTTTAGGCTAAAATACAAGTGCATCGTATTTTGGCCTAAAATCAGTTGATTTCCCTTTGCGGTTAGGCTATCCGAGTGAACAAAGCTATCTTCGACCATGTAAGTGCAATATCCAGCAAGAGGGCGTCGCCATAAGCGACACCCTCTTGTCGGCAAATACCTCCGTTAATCCGTGATCATCAGTTGTTCGCACTCTGATTCATCTATCAGCGACAGCAACTCCCCGGCAATGTCCGCGTTCTCGAAGCGGAGCACATCCGTATCCCTTCGACCGAAGGCCAAAAGATCTACGTTTCCATACCAGACGATACGCTCATCCAAAACGGCGTATCGCTGCTGCAACCCCCTGTGCAGGATTACCTCCGCACCGGCCGATTGCAGCGCGTCAACGGCTGCGGCAATTTCTGACCGACGTGCATCGTCATCGTTGGTGTGTCCCGTAATCTTTACGCCACGGGATACGGTGCTTTGCAAGAGCGGCAGCAGACGCCCGACACGGCCCTTTTGCAGATAGGGGCTGACGATCACAATGCTCTGCGCCGCGTCGGACAGATCCTGTTCAAACGTTGCCATAGCGGTATGCCCATCATAGATCGTGCTGACGGGCTCATCCGACGTGCCGAACCTCACCTGATACCCCAGCTCCGCATAACCCTTCAGCCGCTTGTGATACATCCTCTCCAGCATGGGAATATGAACGTCCACATAGTCGTAGATACGAACCTCGTGCTTACCTTCGTAGCTTCGATGAAGCCGACCGGCGTACTGCGCCAGCGTTCCGCGCCACGAAATCGGCATCGCCAGCAGCAAAGTGTCCAGTCGCGGAGCATCAAATCCCTCTCCGATATACTTTCCCGTGGCCACCACGACAACCTCTTCACTGGCTGGTATCGCCTGTAACGCGGCCAATTTCTCCCGTTTTTCCTTTGGTTTGTCGCTTCCCACCAACAGAAAGACGTTCTGTACTTGCCCCTTCAAAAGCACGTCCAGCTGCGCCGCATGTTCTTTTCGTTCCGTCAGCAGGATCGGCGAGCGTCCTTCACGTACGAGCTGCACCGCATCCCCCACCAGCGACGCGTTCCGATTTTCGTTTTTGACGATAGCGGCGTATAGCTCCTGAATGCTGCTGCCAGTCGGTGCTCTCGCCCGCGTGAATCGGGGAATCACGAAATGGGAGAACGTCCGCTTATCCGCCTGACTTTTGGCGTCCACCAGATAGCGGATCGGCCCGCACTGCATGAAGATAATGGGGTGGTGTCCATCCTTCCGCACCGGCGTGGCGGACAGGCCATACACATATTTCGCCTTTGTGGCCTTCAGCACTTTTTCAAATGTGAACGCCGCCACGTGGTGACATTCGTCCACAAGGACCATCCCGTATTCCTCTACAAAGGATTTGACTTCCTTTTCCTCGCCCTCGAAGAGCGACTGCATGATGGCGATGTCAATGATCCCGCCCCGTGTATTCTTTCCCGCGCCAACCTGACCGATCAGGCAGCGCTTCTTTTTTCTGCCCCGTTTCTTAGGAGGCTCCGGCAAAACCTCATGGATAGTGAGGAATTGCTCCAAAGATGCCCGCCACTGCTCCAGCAATGCGCTGGACTGCACCAGAATCAGCGTGTTGACCTTCCGTTGTCCAATCAGATACGCCCCAATCACCGTCTTGCCGAAAGCTGTGGTGGCTGACAGCACCCCCATGTCACCCGCAAGAAGTGCCTGTGCCGCAGGCATCTGCTCTGACCGCAGCGTCCCGTTAAAGGCCACGTCGATCGTCTTGCTGTTGCAGCGCTTGTCCTCTATGGCAGTCGGAACGTTATATTGCTCCAGCAATTCCGTCAATGTATCACAACAGCCGCGGGGCAAGCCGATATAAGTATCGTCCTCATAGCCGCAATCGAGAATACGCGGTGTCCCATAGACCGGCAGACGCATGGCCTGCTTGGCGCGGAACTCCGGGTTGAGGAATGCCGCCAGCCGCTTCAGCGCATTCAATGCCGTTTGAGAGAATCCCGCTTTTTTCAGATAGATCAGGTTTGACAGCGTCAGCGGTACTTGAAGCGGAAAATCCGACCTGCCCAACTGTCGCCGTACCCGCTTGCGCTGCCAGGGGACAGGCTTTTCCTCCGTTTCCGCCAACGCGCCGACGTCACCGTCGTGGCACAGCATCGTCAGCAGCCCCGCCAACTGCTCCGGCGCGACCTTGGGCAGCGTGGAGAGAAACGCCCACTGATCCGGGTACGGCACAAACTGCTCGTCCACAAAGAGCGTGTCCCCCGCCTTCTGTGCCTGCCCCTGAAAGGGCAGGGCAATCAGATTGCCGAAGCCGCCCTTCGGCACGGTATCCTGGGCGGGGAACAGCCGGTCATAAGATGCGAAGGACAGCTCATGACGGCACGCCATTGTTCGGGTCAGCAGGCCGCTGCCTAGCCGCCGCGCATCTGCCGCGGAAACAGGCTCGGAAAAGAAAAACCACACATGAGCGCCGTTCCCGGAACGGGAACGCTCCACCGCGGGCGTAAGCCCCAGTGCTGTACAGCACTTGCGGAACGCCGCGACATCCGCCTGCCAGTTCGCTTCATCAAAATCCGCCGCCAGCAGCCATGTGGTATTGTCCTCACGCATGGGATAAATTGCAGCCACGTCCCGGCACAGCGGATCATTGCCTCGCAGGTGTGCCTTGACTGCCTCAAAACTCAGCGGTACAAACGCCCGGTTCGGACAGTCCACGCATTTGTACTTCCGCTTATCGCACAGCCTCTGCGCCCACTCATTTTTGCACACAGGTGTATAGCCACTCTTTCCGGTTTTGTGCTGTAATACCGCCTTGCGTACAGTCCCTCCCGACCACGGAACATCGAAAGAAAGCACTCTATTTTCTCTTGCGTAGAGCTATGGGTACAGACAGGCGCAGTCTGCTCTGTCTGCGGTACATTTTCCAGCCACAGATCCCCCGGACACACAAACCGTTTGCCCTCCGCATCCTCGCAGATGACATAACCGGCATCTCCCACCAAAGCGGGCAGTTGCTCTATTAGGGTATATTCCCTTCCGTCTATCTGGGATATTTTGTCCATATAGAGCCTCCCTTCATTGGATGCAGCTTCCGCTTAAAAGACCACATCGCCGCTGTTCTTAGAAACAGCATACCCGACATTTCAAGTAAAAGCAACCCTATCATTTCAACGGGACATTTGGCAAGCGCTTCCTGCGTCAAGCCGCACTTTTTCCGCACAGCCTTCAACCGGCTTTCACCGGAGGCAAAGTGTGCATCCATAACCTCATAGCTTTTCTGAATGTCCGCCCCGTGGAGTGTTTCATAAAGGCTGATAATCCTCCTGTTTGTAATACCACAGTATTTGTCCGTCAAGGCATTTCAGGTAGTTTTGAGGTATTTCCTCTTGCATTTCCGGAAACACTCCTGTATACTGATATAAATTGATACCACTCTATATCAACAAGAGGTGCTATATGGACGCTGCTTTGTTTACGAAAATGCTGTCGGATAAAAGTGTGCTGGACTTGAAGAAGCTGGGCTACAAATATCCACAGGCGGATATGGGAGAGTTTGTCACGCTGCTGAAGGACGGCTTCTACCACCCACTGCCGTTGAAGGATTTTTCCGGGCAGGAGCTTGTCTATCTGAATAGTGTCGCGCAGGTGCATCTCTCTGCCGCCCGAATCCTGCTGACGCCGCAGAGCAGCACACAGCTTTACGGCGCAAAGGCCATGGAGGAGGAGATCATCTCCACCTTCACCATTGAGCAGGTGGATTTCTCCCGCGACAGTGTCCGCAAGATCCTGTCCGGCTTTGCTCCGGCGGACGAAAGCGAGAACCGCATCTATGGCATGAAGAAGGGGCTGGAATTCATCAGCGACCCCTCCAACAGGATCACCGAAGCATCCATCCACCAGCTGTATGAGACCGCCATCGGTGCCTATTTGCCGGAGGAAGACCGACTGCGCCCCGGCAGCTTCTACCGGCACGACAGTGTGTACGTGGTCGGCTCCAAGGTGGAGCATACCGGCCTGCCGTGGCAGCAGCTGCCGGAGCGGATGGGGGGGCTGGTGCGCTTCATCCACGAGGAGTCCGACAGCAACGATCTGCTGAAAGCGGCCCTGCTCCACTTCTATATCGCCTATCTGCACCCCTACTTTGATGGCAACGGCAGAATGGCGCGGCTGATGCACCTGTGGTATTTGGTACAGCGGGGGTATTCCTCCACCCTGTTCGTGCCGCTGTCTGAGTACATCAACAAGAGCCGCAAGGGGTACTACGATGCCTACACGCTGGTGGAGGAGAATGCGCACATCAGCGGCGTGCTGGACGTAACGCCATTTCTAGTGTATTTCATTGAGAATGTGTATCACAAGCTGAATGGAGCGCTCCCTGCCCACCGAACGACCGAGGCATTTCAGGCCGCCCTGTCGCAAGGGCAGGTCACAGAGAAGGAGAAGGCGCTGTGGAACTTTGTCCTTTCCGCGTATGGGAACGCTGAGTTCTCCACCAAGCAGCTGGAAAAGGACTTCGGCAACGCCGCCTACGCCACCATCCGCAGCTTTGTGCTGAAGTTTGAGCAGCTGGGGCTGCTGACCTCAACGCGGTATGGGCACCGTGTGAAGTATAGGGTGCAAGCGTGACGGCGGTGAACATTCGTGTAAAAATCTGCAAGTTTCATTCAAATTTTCGCGTTAATTTACACGAATATTTTTGGAAGCATTACACAATACGACACGAACCACGTTTAACGGACAGGGAAGGCCATCGGCAATAGCCGATGGCCTCCTCAATTTACTGCTTATTCATGTACTTTTCCAGCATCCGATACGTTCTCAGACTGTTGAACAGCATCTCCCTGCACATCTGCCAATGCGTTTCCTGCCGTTCCTCCTCGGAGGGTTCAGGGATGCCCAACTCGGCAAAGACTTCCTCCGCAGAGAAAAAGTGTTTTGCCCGTTCCTCCGGTGAGAGCTTGTCCAATTCTTCTGCTTCGTGGAGAGAGTCATAGAGCTTTTGCCGTTCTACGTCCACTGCCTCTTTGTCAAAGCCGAAGAAGGTCATCTCGTACAGCACCGCTGCGCAAAAGACGGCAATGCCTACCTCCCGTACGCTGGCGACATTGACCTCATAGCCCAACACCTCGCGCCAGGGCGACAGTTCAAACGCGTAGCTCTGAGGTAGCTGGATGGCGCGAGCGGCCTGCTCGGTCTCATCCGCGGTCAACTCGTCGATGCATTTCACCGCAAGAATGTCCGGCAGCGGCGCAAGTTCGGCGTGGAGTTCGCTCTTGCTGTACAGATTGGCATCTAGAAACTCCTTGTCATCGTACATGTGGCAGACGCCCAGAAGTATATAATCGGTGGCCTCCGGCTCCATGCCGCGCAGGGTATCAATGAGCGCCGTGATGCGGCGGATGCCCTTGTCACGTTTGGCAGGTTCAACGTCCAGGCGGTCGATCAGCGCGGCGGCGATGTCCGCCGCAGGCTGGCTCAGAATCAGTTCTTTTACGTTCATACTTCACCTTCCTTTGGGAAAGCGTGCAATCATTGCACACTTTTTCTGATGAAAAACCGGAGGTCTATAACCGTACTTCGACCTCCGGGGGAAAAGTTTTCTCGCGGCTTCCGCAGCCAGTTATAGCAACGACCCGAAACATTGAACACGGGTCACATAACCCAATAACAAATAGAATAACCCGCCTCCGCAGCAACATTGAACACGGTCGGAGGTCACCACTTGTAATTTTAAAACGGCGAGGACAGCGCGACGGAACGTTTTTTACTCCGCCAGTTCAAATGTGTCCCGCTGGTTCACGGCGTCCAGTGCCAGCTGGGCGCGGGACAACTCGTCGCTGACCTTTTCGTAGTCGGCCTCTACTGCCGTCAAATCGTAGTTGGCATAAGAGTAGTCAATGATATTAGATTGCCGCCCGTACTGCTCCTCCACCCGCTGCTTAGGCAGGCGGACTTTCATATCGGCCAGCTTGTTCTTGCGCTGGGTCAGCTGGGGGATGTACACCAACATCTCGTCGATGGTCATGTTGAAGTCAGGGATAACATGAGTGGCGTTGAACATATTGATGGCGTGCTTCACCTTGCGGATGCGCTGTTCCAGCTCTGCCAATTTCTTCTGGGTATCAGTGTAATCGTAGGCGGGGCGCACGGACTCCACGTCCTCGCCCATGGCGGCGCGGAAGTCCTTGCTGCGGTTTTCCTTGTCCAGCAGGGCGGCGTGCTCGTCGTTGAGCTTTTTCAGCAGCTTGTTGGCCTGCGCGGAAGTATATGTCATGGTCAGTCGTCCTTTCTCCTTTGTGAATTTCTGCTCCCATTGTACATGATTTTGCGGCGCAAGTCCAGCGGATGACGGCGCTTTCTCAGGTGGCTTGTCCACATACTCGCAGTGTCCGTCAGGGTACAGCAAATAGGTCGCCTTTTTCTCCGCGTCATAGCGAGCCACGGGCAAGCCCTTCATCTTGGCCTGCTGATACGCAACAAAAGCTACCTGAGAGATGCGCCCGTCCATCTCCTCGTCCTCATCATCACAATGAGAGTCTTCATAAAGCAGTGTTTTACTTTCATCGGTCATATTCTCACTCCTCTCTGTCGGGGAAAAGTGTGCAATCATTGCACACTTTTCCTCTGCTGTTCTTACGCACTCTGGCGGATCACGATACCCTCCTCATCCCACGTAGCCAGCCGGAAGTTGTAGGGACGTCCGTCAGGTGCGGTCAGAGTGTTCAGGATGTCCCGCAGCTCCTTTACCTCCGCCGAGTGACGCTTGGCGATCAGCACGGCTTCGTCCACAGGCTTGTTGTCCAGGGCGCAGCCATCCACATACATGCGGAGCTGATAGAGATCCAGCGCCTTAGTCTTGCCGGCCTTGGCCTCGTAGATGGTCACGCGGTCGATGTAGCCCACGAATAGATCAACCTTGGCCTTCAGTCCGATCTTCTGGAACACCGGCTCCTCGCGGCTCACCCGCAGGGCGGTGGGGTCCTTCTCCCGCTTGGCAGTCAGTTCTTTGACATACCGCAGCTCCATCGAGTCCACATCCTTGGCCGGGGCAGGAACGTAGGAGGCGATCCAACTGAGCAGGTTCTTCAGGCGCGGATCGGCTTCACAGAAAGAGGTTTTCGTGTTCTTCGTTGCAGGGAGTGCGGCGGGGTTGTCCGAGATAAGATCCACCTGCACCAAAAAACGGTTCTGGCTGGGGTGAATGGCCTCGCCCCAGACGCGGTCAAACATTCCGTGTTCGATGGCGCGCCCGTTGATGCGCAGCTCCACGCCACTGGACTCCATGTTGCACTTGTAGTAGATGGCGTTGGACGGGTTCTTCAGAATGTTGCCGTACTTGCAGCGAATCATCAGCGGGCCGCCGCCCAGATTGCAGGGGATCTCGCCGTAATCCTTTACACTGCCCTCCTCCCACACCGGCAGCAGCGGCATCAGCGTATGCTGCGCTTCCTCGCCGCCGCTGATCTCCCACACCTCCATGGTGATGGGCGTATTCGCCAGAATACCCGCGTAGACGTACCGCAGTTCCTCAATGATGTACCGCACCAGGTTGTGGAAGTCGGAGGGCGCCGCCTTGCGGTCAGGCTTCACCGTCCGAAACTTCGCCATGGGGCAGCGGACGGAGATCGACGTGCCGGTGGGATGGGGCAGGTCGCCCGTACCCGAATAGAAACGTACCTTCATGGGTTTATCCAGTTCAGATGTACCCATAGAATACGGTGCCTTGACCTCACGGTACTGGTTCGCCGCCGCGTCCGTCTTCGTCCGCGTCCGGATGCTCCACTTCTGGTCAGGGCTGCTGTCGCAGGAGGCCAATGCGTGCTTCAAGCCAAAGCCGTGCTCGTTCAGCGGTGTCTGCGCGCCATCCCGACATGCGATGGTCAATGCACTGCCAAGGTCGGCAATGCCCGTGCCGCCGTCTGTCACAGTGATCTCCACGGCATCGCCAAGATTTTCCAGTGAAAGCACTACCCTCATGGACAGTTCGGGATCATCTTTGTTGGCGCGGAGGTTGGAGACCGCGTCGTCCATCAGCTCGCAGATGACCTGCGCCACGCTGTTGAAATTGTCCCCGATACCGGCGAACAGGCCGTGGCCGGTGGGGTTGTTGCGGATGATCTCCTCCGCGATAGGTGTCTTGTTTTCGGTTTTCATAGGTACAATTCCTCCTGTTATCGGTTGAGTTGATTGGCCATGTCGGAGCGAATAGCGGCGGCGATGATACGCAGCAGCGCCTGCTGACGGATGACCTCCTGGCAGAATGCCACAGCCAGATCCTCCGGCGTCAGGTTGATGTCCTCACAAAGACACAGCAGCTCGATCCACTCGTCATCGGTCATGTTCACTTCGATGGTTGTCTTACGTTCGTCGTTCATAATGGTAACTCCTCATTCGTATCAATTTTGATTTACACCGCCCAGATGATCTCCGCGCTGTCCTCCGCCACCTCGATGCGGCGGATGAACTGGGCGGCCACGGCTTTTTTCTCCTCGAAGGACAGCTCGCTGAACACCAGCTTTTCCGGCAGCGGGACGCGGCCAGCTTCACGCCGTTGAGCATGCCGGAGCGCTTCGCGCTCCTTTTCGATCTTCCCCAGCGCCTTTTGCAGATAGGACGCGGGCAGATCCTCGCTCTCGGCAAAGGCATCCATCAGGCGCTCGGCGCGGCGATCCAACTCCAGCAGCCGCCGGGTGTAGCTGTCCTCCTCCGGCTTCGGCACAACGGGCTCCCGGGGACACTGCGCCAGCAGCTTTTCAATCTCCGTCTGCACCACCGTTTCCAGTTCTGCCAGCTTGACGTGGATGGCGGCGTCGCAGCGGTTCATATTATACCGCCCGCTGCACGCCAGATAGCGATAGGACTTGTCCACCACAACGGACAGGCTGTAGCCGCACTTGGCGCACTTCAGTAGGCCGGAGAGCCATGTGTGCTTGCCCTTGCCGCTGTTACCTACCTGACGGTTGTGAGCCAGCTTTGCCTGCACCGCCAGAAACAGCGGCGATGGCACGATGCCCACGCTGTTCAGCACAGACGCCCGATGGTTCTCGGTCCTGGTGTACTTCCGCGCGTTGGCCTCCCGTTTGCCTACTAACAGCACGCCGTGTACACTGTCAAAGGCCTCCGGCGGACTGGTGACCTCCACGCCCTGCCCCAGATAGTGGAGCCGCACCTGCTCGTCTGCCATCGCATAGGCGGGATTGTGCAGCAGGCGGGACAGCGTCACGTTGTCCCATGTGGCGCGTTTGGGGGCGGGTATGCCCTCGGCGGTCAGCTTGCGGGCCAACAGTCCCAGCGACATACCCTCTGCGGCGTACTCCTGAAAGATCCGCTGTACCACCGCCGCTTTGTCGTTGGGGATAAGGGACGGGACTTCCCGGCCATCCCGCCCCCGGGCCCGGCCATTGTCGAAGCCGTAGGGTGCTGGGCCTCCCGGCCACGCGCCCAGCGCCGCGCGGCGGTAATAGTTGTCCCGCACACGCTCGGCAGTGGTCTCCCGCTCCAGCTGGGCGAACACCATGATGATGTGCAGCATGGCCCGCCCCATGGGCGTCTTGGTGTCGAAGTTCTCGTTGACCGACACGAACTCCACATGGTGCTCCTGCAGCACCTCCCACAGCTGGCCGAAGTCCGCCACGCTGCGGGAGAACCTGTCCAGCCGGTAGACGTACAGCGTGCCGATGCGGTCGGCGCGGATGTCCTTCATCAGCTGCTGGAAAGCAGGGCGCTCGGTGTTCTTGCCGGAGTAACCGGCGTCCTTGTAGACCCGCAGCTCCCCGCCGCCCGCCGTGCGGCGGCACAGGTCGATCTGCCCCGCGATGGACAGGCTGTCCTTTTTCTCTACGGATTGGCGGGCATATACCGCGTCCGTCTTCATGCGGTCTTTTCCCGTTGAGCCGCCCGCAGCGCCCGCAGCTTCGCCATGCAGGCGGCGTAGGCGTCCTTCATCTGCTGCTGCCGCGCCTGAGGATCCTCATACTTCGGATGGGTGTGCTTGACTTCCATGTTCATTCCCCCTTGCCACAGCCTATGAGCCGGGGATGCGGAACATGACGGGGACGCGGGAAACGGAATACGATCTTGACTCATGCGTTTTCCTCCTTTCGGTGAAATGAGAAAAGAGAAACACCGTGCAGGCCGAGGCACTACACGGTGTCATGAGTATGACAAATAGACCGGATTCCGCTTGCAAAATCAGGGTCAAACGGGTATAATAACCCCATGCGGTGCGGATTCGTCCGTTGTGTAGGTGCTGCAATCACCTGCGCAGGCTTTGAGGAGTTGGCGCTCCTCAAAGCTGCCGTTGTTCTTTTTTCCATTGATAGAATATCATATCTGCGCAGATATATCAATTGACGCAATTGCTAAATATATCTGCACAAATATGTGCAGTTTGTATATATGCGTAGATATTGTTTTGTGGTACTATAATACGCAGTAGCATCAGGAGGTTCTGCCATGTCTCCAGCAAGTAAAGCACAGCAAAAAGCGGTAAACAAGTACATGAAAAGCAATTATGACCGCGTGAATCTTGTAATGCCCAAAGGAAAAAAAGATGTTATTCAGGCACATGCAGCACAGCAGGGGGAATCCGTCAATGCCTATATCAACCGTGCTATTGATGAGGCCATGCAGCGGGATGATTCTGCAACTTAAATGCATAAATGTACGAAGCCGACGCAGGATTTCCCTGCGCCGGCTTCGTACATTTATTATTTATCGTTTTTCTTCAAATACCGCACTTTCCTTACCGCTTCCCAATGTATCGCCTCTACGTTGATCGGCGGTAAAGGGTCACCCCAGGAAATGGGTGCGTCAGCCATCTTCACCTCGACCGGCAGTCCGCCGAAGGGACGCACGGCGTTCGGAGTTGAGATACTCACAGAAGCATTTGGGCTACTCTCAAAATGCAGATGTAATTTTTGACCATACACGGCTGCCTCCCAGGGAATCCTGATCGTTCCCTGTCCGCGCCCTTCCTGTGCTACGATACCGTCACCCACGGTGATTTGAGGGAAGTGGGGCTCATAAAGCTTCTTGCAGAAAGGAGCTTTGTCCAGCTTCTGCGCAATGCGCCATAGGCGATCCATGTTGCGGCTGTACTCAATGCGCTTTTTCGCACCGTCCTTACCGGAGATCCTGTGGCCGAAAATATAATCTTTCTCCTCCAGTGACATGTCTGTACACGCCTGGATTACGGTCGCAAAGTTGCGGCGCAATATCCGCATGGGCGGGTGGGAATCCGACGGCGTAAAATTATCAGGCTCATCGAGCAAGAAAAATCCTAACTGTTCGCTTGAAACGCCAAATTCCTTCAACAATTTGAAAGCAAAATTTGAATAATCCGGCCCGCGGCAGGGGTTCTTAAAATCGTTTTCAGAGCAGACAATGGGTAACTCCCCGATATCCTTGTTCGCGCCCATGCTCTGCTGCACAAATTCCCTTCGCTTCTGCAAAGCACTCTCAATTTCAATGTGAACGGGGACGCACCGCAGTGCATTTTTCGTCTTTACCTGCTTACTATATTCCAATTTGTCATTCAAAATTTCATCGATTTTCAGGTAATGCCGGCCTGGATGATCGGGAAACGATCGGAAATCGTTCCACCGCAGTCCACGGCACTCCGCGGGACGCATGCCAGTGTACAATGAAATCAAAATGCCACTGAAGCGCCCATCCTCCAGTACATGTTCCGCCGCATATAGTGCCAGACGTCCCTGCTGCCCGATTGTCAAGGCTCGCGGGCAACTATCGCTCAATTCTTTCGGCTCCGCGTTTGCCGCTGCTGGGGCTAAGATCCTCTGCATCATCAAAGTCGTAAGATTTGTCGGCTTGTCTCCCGCGTAACTTTTGGGGAGGATATTGTATGCATGTCCGCATGTAGCGGCGTAGGAAAAGACGTCCCGCAATGACGAGATGATCGTCTTGACGGTCGCTTCTTGGTATTTGCATTCCTTAGCGACTTTAGAGACAGCGAGCAGAATATTTGCCGGAGTAATTTCGGAGATTGACATATCTAGATAGCCTGCAACCTTTTTGATATAATCATCATATTGGCGCAATGTCGTACAGGTTTCAAAACTGTATTGGTCTCCCTCCTGGATCGCCCAGTGGCGATCTTTTGCGATAGAAATGCGATGCTTTTTCCAATATTTATACAGGGACATATCACCATCAGCTTTAAATTCCATACTAATTCTCCTCCAAATCTAGTTCTGTCGTGACGAAAATGGTGTCATTTGCCTTAAAGTCGATAATCAGTTCCCTTCCAGTCTCGAGGTTGTCATGCGAAACTTTACTGAGATCTACAGTCAAATCGCCACTGATCCTACCACCAGGTGCAGCTGCAATAGCGTGATCTTCACCACTGCGATTGATCTTGAAATCAAGTGTGGCGTCGGGAGTGCCCATCAGTGAAAAAATATATCGATCCAGCATTGCAGCCAGCTTTGCCAGCTCCCGAGGATCGCCATAGGCACAGTAGTTCCGCGCGAATACACTCTCGGGTGCGCTGCCATATAAATAGCGAATCTCGTCCGCATCACATCCACAAATTGCCATCGCCGCCCGAAAGGTCTCTCGCAAGACTCGGCCAGGATGTTTCAATAAGTTTTTTGCTTCCTTCTGCTTTGCAAAATTGAAGCCTCTAAGGAAAACTTTTAACCACTTCTCAACCTCATCGGGGCGCATCCGCCGCGCCGCGTTTTTGAAGCTGCGCATAAACGGCACATTTTCTTGTACGTTCGGCGCACTGTCCTTTACCTTATGGTAAAGCTTTGCCACCGTCGGCGGCAGCGGCAAAGTCCGCCGACGCGGCCAATTTAGTTTTTCGATGTGATAGACATCTCCTACACGCTTTGCCTCTGACCCAATTTCAATAACAGTGACTCCTGTATAGGCGTTTGAGGATGAGAATGACCCCCAGGTCAACGCGCAGAGTTCACTGATCGTGATGCCTGTGGTCATCAACAGCATTACCCCCAAGTAGAGATATCCCCGGCTGCTTTCAAGATTCTCAGCACAGCTCGCAGCGATTTCCCGCACCTGAGCGTGAGTCAAAATATTTTTCTCGAAATGCCTGCTCGCATCCCGCGGCCCAACAACTACGCGGCGGTTTCCCATGGCGAACGTGTCCATGAAGTGGCTTGAGATCAAACATTGGGTCTCCTCGTATATAACCAATGTCCTCATAGCGTAGATCTGACCATTAATCTGATAGTCAGAATAGCCTCCCTCGCGCAAATGTAAAGCAAATTTTTCTTGCGTAATTTCACAAAAAGGTATCCGGTCAAATTTGCTTACAAGCAGTTCAAATGAACGCATATATTCTTTTTTTGTGGACGTTGACCACTTCATATACTGGGCAACCCGATCAAAGTCCGCCGCGATCAACGCGCCCAGCGGCAGACTCTGAGCAAACTTTTTCCGTAACGAACATCCCGCTTTTGTATCGGGATCAAAGGCGCGCTGGAGACACTCGGGAATCAGCGTGCGCGCATACTCCTCCAGCCTAGTCGCATCAGGTGCGCGGAAAATATGTCCCTTGTGTTCATAGCAAACGCGTCCTGCACCATCGATGTACACCCCATCGCTGGAGCGCAAGGAAAGAAATACCGTGGGCCCCGCCTTGCGCGCCTCTACGCGGTAAGTGATAGTTACGCCAAAGAAATCGATGCTGTTAAGCTTCATATATTAACCCTCATGCGGCACAGTGGCCAGAGGGGAGGTATTAAATTATTGTCATCATCTTCGTGTCATTCTCCTTTCAAGCGAGTAATCGTACTCTCGCATATATCATTATAGTCTCTTCAGCGGCTCCCTCCCCTCCGTCCACGCCCGCGCCTGCGGCAATGAAGCAGTAGTAAATAGCCTTTTTTCATCAAAAAAAGCAAGACCATCCTAGGATGATCTTGCTCAAAAACGTGTGGTGACTTAGAATCGGAAAGATAAAAATATCTTCCCTCGTAATAAAAAGCTTCGTAATTATAATTCTAATATATCATATTTTTTAATCCTGTCAATCCCTTCCGCGAAGCAATTTTTCGTGTTTTTCAAAAAATATTTGAGGTCGATAGAGGCGTCTACTGATGGCAAAGCCAGTTTTACTCTTATGTTGTATACTACAAAGCAGAAGGCCATCGGCTATTTGCCGATGGCCTTCTGCTTGTGAAAGGGGAGACTTGACAGCGCATTCAGAAAGACGCATTCTATCAGAGTTTATTGGTATAGGGAAAATTCTTTTTAGCCCGCTGCATCGCAGCGGACGGTGACGCGGGATTTACCGCCGTAGGTACAGGTGAATAGCGTCAGCGGATAATCTCCGGAGGTCATATCCTCCACCTGATCCGGGCCGAGCACCTGAATCTCAACCACCGCATAGTGGGTCACGTTGCCGTCCAGATCGGTGAACAGGACATCATCTCTGGACTTTAGCTCTGTCAGGCGGCCGAAGTGCCGAGCATAGTTGTGCGCGCAGATCACCAAGTCGTTACCGTTCACCGTGCCGTAGTACCGGCATGGCGAGATCTTCAGCTTTGCCTCGCTCCAATCCGCCATGACGGGCAGCTCCAGCCCCAGCGTGGGCAAGCTGAGAAAGCCCACGTACTCATAGCCCTCCACCAGAATGGCGGTCATCTGCGGGGAGAGGGGATCGGCGGGAATGTCTTTTCGCTCCCGAATCTCCTCCACCAGCAGCGGCAATACCTCGTCGGACAGTTCACCAGCCGTGTTGCTCTCCTGCCAGTTCCAGGCGAACAGAGCCGCAGCGGCCAGCACCATGGCAGCGCCCAAGCAGATCAGAAATGTACCCAGTTTACTGCGCATGCTTTGCCTTTTTCTTCAGCGCCGTGCCGGTTACGATCAGTGCCAGTCCCAGCGTCAGCAGTACCGGCATGGGCCAGTTTACCTGTCCCGTCTGAGGCAGCTTACCGCCGGGTTGATTGGGCGTTTCCGAAGTCCCCGGTGTACTGGGAGTTCCCGGTGAAGATGACGTTTTCTTAATCTCGAATTTTTCCGAAACGTTGATTTCGTACAGATAGTGATCCTTATCCCACAGGGGAACGGACACCAAAAACGGCGTGATCCGCTCATAGCCGGAAACGTCCTTCGTCTGAACAATCAGGTACAGCCCCAGCTTCAGATTATCGAAGGTCACAACGCCGCTTTTGAACGATGCGGGCTTGATGCCGTCGGAAGCCTTGACCATTCCGGCCAGTTCCTTGGCCAGCTCCGGCGTCAGGTTCTTTTCGGACAGATCCTTGCCCTGATAGTCGGGCAGCGGCGCAAAGCTGAAGTTGCCGTCAGACTCCTTCAGCGTGCCGATTCGATAGGCGCGCAGCGCGCCGTCCGGCAGTACCTTGCCCTGAAATTTCCATTGGATGGTAATTGTTCCCTTTTTCTGGGCGTCCGGTATTTCGTGGCCGAAGGCTGCTGCGCACAGGCTCAGCAGCAATACAACGCTCAGGAAAAGGGCTGTGATGCGTTTCATCCTACATCACCCTTTCTTTTTTGTTCGATGGGGTATCAGCACTATGACCAGCAGCACCAGCAGCATGGGCGCCGCCACCAGCGGCGCGATCAGCAGAGGTTCGATCTGCATGGCGTCCGCCGTCACGCGGATGGTGGACGCGCTGGCCTGATTCTCTACCCGATGTCCCCGCACCAGCAGGCGATGGCTGTTGATGCCATAGGGCGTGCAGGTGACAAGTGTGCAATAGTCCTTGCCCTCCTCGATGGCCAGATCATCCAACTCATCGGGCAGCACGGTACGGATCTGATCCACCTCATAGGTCAACGTCTCGTCCAGCACCCGCAGCAGGAACACGTCGCCCTCGGTCAGCTGGTCGATATCCGTGAACAGCTTGGCGCGGGGCAGTCCGCGGTGGCCGGACAGAACGCAGTGAGTACCCGCGCCGCCCACCGGCAGTGAGGAGCCTTGCACATGGCCGATGGCGATCTGCAAAACCGACTCGTCGGTGCCGTGATAGATGGGAAGGTTGCACTTTATCTTGGGTATTTCGATATAGCCCATGACGCCGTTGCCCGCGATGTTCAGCAGGGCGTCGTATACTTTCTTTTGTTCATCCGTCATGACAAAGCGGCTCGTGCTGCTGCCCAAGGTCTCATTGTAAGCGCGCGCATCCGCCCATAGCTGCTCATACATGTTGTCGTCCAGATCGGCCACCTGCTCGGCATAGCTGGCGATGGCGCGGGACTGGTGGAGCGAGTTCCAGTAATCGCTGATGGTGGGATACAGCAAGAGCAGCGCTCCGGCCAGAAGTGCCGCGATCAGGATGGCAGTCACAAAGCTGCTTTTCTTCTTCATTCAGGGGCCTCCTTGCTGCATGTGGGGAGACGGCATGCCGTCTCCCCACGTGCAGTATCCGGGTAGGGTCATTGAAAAAACAGGGATTCTTACTTGGCGTCGCTCATGCGTTTGCGGGTGACCAACAGCACAGCCGCGCCCACCATCAGCATGCCGCCGATGATGTAGAACAGGGTGGTGCCCACGCCGCCGGTTTCAGGCAGGGAGGCGCCGGTGTTGTTCTGAACCGTGGCGGTCACAAGGCCGGTGGTCACATCGCCATTCTGCGCGTCGCCGCCGTCCAGCGCGATGGTCAGTCTGTTCAGCTTGGGCCGGCCGGTTTCGGTGTCCGTACCCGTTACGTCGGTGATGACGACCTCGATGGGGGCGGTCAGCACGTTGTAGCCGGCAGGAGCCTTGATCTCGTGCAGCTTGTAAGTACCCTCGCCCAGACCGATGATCTTGACCAGACCGTCGGCGCCAGAGGTCAGCGTGGAGCCGGCGGCCAGCGTGCCGACCCAGCCGGAGACCCTGCTGGCACTGTCCACAGTGACGTACTTGCCGTCCTTCTCCAGCTTGAACTCGGCGCCCTGCAGCTTCTTGGAATTATCCGCGCCGTCTACCTTGGTGATGTCAAACTCGTTGGTGAACACCATGACGGTATCAACGGAAGTGCCTTTGACAGCTGCAATAGAGCCATCGACAAATGCGGAATACGTCAAAAGTGCTTTGTTTTCATTACCGTTCTTACCAATAGCGGCGGTGGTCAACAGCTTGGCAGAATACTTAACAACGATCTTGCAGTTAGTAGTATCCGAAATGTTTACTGCCTGCTTCAAATCGGAAAATCCTATCCAAAGATTACATTTCTCTTCACCACCATTAAGATACATGCCATCGGTCTTCACTGTGAAGGAAGACGCATTAATCTCAGTTTCTTTCCCAGCGGCATCTACATAGTAGGCCTTTGCATCGCCATTATAGCTGAAATTGTCGCCAAGCCAATCCCAAAATTTATATTCATACACTGGGTATTCAAGATAGTTCATAGGAAGGGTACCAACCAACTGAAATTCCACATTATCACCGATGCTCCAGCTGGCAGCGTCACTCCACGCGCCGTTAGCATCCTTGACCTGCTTCTTGAGGGTAGGAAGGTCGTACTTTTTTTGAATCGTAAACTTCCCCTTATTTGTCACCTGCAGCAGTGAAGAGTTGGAAGCATCCTGATATTGAGAAGCTTTATCCACAATTAAATAATAGCCAGGATCCAGTTCAAGCGTCGTAGTTTCATCCGTTACAGTTCCAACCGCACTTCCGCGGTTGAAGCAATTTGCCGTTGCAGCTACCGCAGCAAAGACTCGGGCCACGTTGCTATTATCAGCGTATGCTCCCAAAACAGCCGCTACCTGGGCTGCTGTTATTGCCGTGTCTTCAATGTTTTCATCAATGTCTTTAAAGACGTTTTTCCCGTTCACAACAAGCCGAGAGTCCGCTTTTAATTGGGAAATCAACTTATAATCATCGATTCCTTTACCCCACTTAATATTTCCCAAGGTGGCAGAACCAGCAACCTGGTCACCTGCAAAAATCTGATAAACCGTATAAGTATGGCCCGTAGTGCCAACCTCCACTGTCTCTTCCGCTGCCATAGCGGGAACCGCCAGTGCCAGCGCCATGACAAGCGCCAGCAGCAAGGCGGCAAGCTTTTTCATGTGTTTCATTTCGTTTCTCCTTTTGTCGTTCTCTTGTGATTTTGTCGTGCTATGGTATTGTGCAAAAAAATATCCGCGTCAGGAAGTGCGACCACCCGCCTTTCCGCGCCGATCACGGCAAACCATCCGGTATGCCGCGCCTACCAGCAGTGCCGCGCCGACGGCATAAAGCCACACAACGCCGCTACCGCCCGTCTCAGGAAGTGTATATGCCGTATCAGTTTCCTGTGCGTAGGTAATTATATCGTCTGCCGAAAATTCCGCCGGCAGAAGGGATATACTATACAGGCAGGTAAGCGTTTCCGCCTGCCACACCACGTTGTCCTCGTCGTCCAGCGCGACATCCGCCTCGGTGACCTGCCAGACGTCCCCGTTGATCTGATAGACCACGGGCGTCATATGAGCCGCGTCATCCGCCGTATCCGCAGCTTCCGTCGGCAAATCCGCCAGCGTTACCGCGATGGGGCCCAGCGGCTGCACCGCTTCGCCCTCCCGCATCAGCCGGATATCCAGAATATAGCTCTCCGCCGCGGTCAGCCCGTCGTCGGCCAGCGCCTGATCCCGCAGGGCGGCAGCATCCTCGTCCTCCGCCTCGGCGGCAGTCAAGGTCAGCTCCTCCGCCGGATAGGGCAACAGCGACGCTTCGCCGGACAGGGACACGGTGACGCCGTTCTCCATGGCGGGCGCGGACAGGGTAAAGACGCCCTCTCTATTGATCAGATACGCGGACAGCTCCGTCAGCCTGTCGCTATTCAGCTGAGCTTTCTGCTCGTCCGTCAGGGCATCGTAGGCCGTGTTGGCCTGCTCAATCTGTTGGACAAGCTCCTCACGATAGACCTGATAGGCCGCGGCGTCTTTCGCCGCCAGCAACTCCGCCAGCTTGGCCTCCGCATCCTCCGCGCTGGGCAGGGCGTCAATCAGCGCCGCTGCCTCCAGCACACGGGCGTGTTGGGTGGCGTCGTCGGCATAGCAGTCCTCGGTGTGAGGATGCTCCGTCATATCGCAGACCAGCTCCCACCGCGTTTCTCCGCTGTCCGCGGGATAGCATTCCGCCGTGTGGGTGTGATCCTCGGTTTCCGGCAGGCTACAAATTAAAGTGGTTTCAATGGTATAGCAGTTTTCGTCGTGCTGATGGCCGTCGCCCTCCGGCTCCGCGCAGGTCAGCACGCGCTCTTCGCTGCAGCATACCTCGCTATGGGTATGGCCGGTGCTTTCCTCCTGTCCGCAGACAGGTTGGGCGGGCTCCGCCGCCACCTCCCGATAGCAGCCCTGCTCCACAGAGTGCAGATGCTCCTCCATGCCGCAGATCAGCTCACGCTCCAGCGTCTCGGCGGGCCGCATCAGCAGGTAGGCGGTGCAGACCACCACCAGACACCCCAATACGCCCGCCAGTCGTTTCCACCTCTGGCCGCGGCGTTTCTGCTTCAGGATGCTATCCGCGCTTAAACGCTTTCCTTTTGCCATATCCTCCCTCCTTCCTTCTGTCAGTCAACGCGTCCCAGCCGCTCCATCGGCCAGACGCAGAACACGATTTTTCCAACGATCTGTTCCTCCGCCACACAGCCCACCACCGTGTTGCGGGAGTCAACGGATGTGGTGCGGTGGTCGCCCATGACGAACAATCGTCCGTCCGGCACCTGATAGGGCAGCTTCAAGTCGCAATCGCCCAACGCCTTTTCTGTCAAATACGGTTCGTCCAGCTTGACGTTGTCCACGTAAACCGTACCGTCCTCGTCGATATTCACCCACTGACCGGCGGTGGCGATCACGCGCTTTACCAGCATTTTGTTGTTATAGTAGAACGCGATCACATCGCCGGTGCGGAAATGCGAGCCCTTTACCGCCACCACGATCTCCCCCTCCTCCATTGTGGGGGTCATGGAGCTTCCGTAGATCTGTAAAATGGGCAGCCACAGCGTGGTAATCAAGACGGCGATCGCCGCCACGATGACCAGCGCATAAATCGTGCTGCGCAGCACTCTGCCGAAACGGGAGCGGTAGCTGACGCGGGCTACTTCTGTTTCCAGCTGAGCCGTCGTCGGCTGCGTCAAGTTCTCTTTCATGCTTCCGTTGCCTCTTTGCCGATGATGCCCAGCAGATCTTTCAGCGCGTTATGCTGGTCGATGACCTGCTGCACCTTCGCCTGCGCCTGCTGCCACGCCTGATTGGCTTCTTCCTTTGCCTGACGGGTCATCGCTTCGCACTTGGCGCGGGTCTGCGCTTCCATGGTCTGGCAGCGGGCCTGCGTTTCACGCAGGAGTGCTTCGGCCTTTTTCTGGCTTTCATCCGCCAGCTGCTGGCAAACCTCCGCCTGCCGCCCGCTGAGCGTCTGCACATTCTCCAGATACTGCTCCGCTGCCGCCTGCGCCGCTTCAAACACACGGTTCACCTGTAAGGCGGCCTCCGCAATAGACCCGGCCTTGTTTAGCAGGAGTCTCCGGCTTGTTAATTGTTCCTGTGCCTGCCGCAGCTGCTCGCGCAGCTCATCCAACTGGCGGCTCTGCTCCAGCATCAGCTCCAGAAGCTCCTTGCGGCTTAGCTTATGTAATTCCTTATCTGTCAAATGGGTCTTCCTCCTATCACACCCGAAGCGTGTAAAACTCTTTGCCAAATGGTATGATCCGCATAGCGCTTGCACGTTTCGTAAATCGTTCCCAATTTACGAAGAACTACTTGCTAAAGCCGCGCCGCAAGCCATTTCCCCGCAGCATTGACGGTCATTTTGACGGCAAAAAGGCTTTTTGTCCGTTGCTGCAGAAAGGAAGCTGATGCTCTCGACGATCTGTCTCTTGTGCTCCAGAGACGAATGCACATAAATCTGAAGCGTTGTGCGAATATCCGCGTGTCCCAGCAGTTCGCTGACGCTTTTGATGTCCGCGCCTTTTTCAATGCAGCGTGTGGCATAGGTGTGCCGCAAAACGTGAAAATTCCTGTATCTGACGCCACAGCGCTTCAGCAGCGCCTTATAACGATACTGCATGGTGCGGGGATCCAGCGGTACCTCCTTGTTTGTCAGCAGATATGCGCCTTCTCGGATCTCTCGCGCCGCTGCATAGAGCAAAGCCAGCATGTCCGCAGGAACAGGGACACTTCGGAAGGAGCTATCGCTTTTTGGCGTCTGTACAGTTAGCCGTGTACCATCAGCGCCGCTGATCCGCTGCACCGACCGTTCAACATGCAGAATCCCCGCGGTAAAATCGATATCGCTCTTTTTCAGGGCGCAGAGCTCTCCGAGCCGTAAGCCGGTATTCAATACCAGCAGGACACACAAACCCGTTAAATTTGGTTCTGCCGCTATCTGACCAGCCAATAGCGTGATTTCACGCTCCGTAAACACTTCCACTTTTTTGCTGTGACAGGCGGGCAGCGGCGCTTCACAGGCAGGACAGCTGCAGTTCAGCTTTTTCCGCGCAAACTTCAATACAGACTTTATCAGGACGCCAACATCCCGGATGCTTTTTTCGGATAGATTCTTCTTACGCAGCTGCCGAAATAGCCGAGAAAGTCTATCCGCCGTCAAAGCACAGAGCTGGATGGCGCCAAGATCCGGCAGAATATACCGCTTGCACATATACGCATAGCGGAGATAGGTGGATTTCTTTACGACATCCTGCTTTTCCCTCAGGAAGTGCTCTGCTGCCTGCAGCATTGTCATGTTGTGCTGGGGTGGCGGTACAGGCCGCAAGGCGTCTGCTTGCTTACGGCATTTCTCTCTGCAGGCGCTGTAACTCCGGGCGTAAACATACCCGTATTCTGCCTTTCCCGTAGGTGTTCGCCCGCGAATATACCTGCCTTCCCAGCGTCCATCCTTGCGTTTATAGATGTTTTCTCCACGGCGTGCCATAGTAATCAGCCCCTCCTTCTGACGGTGTTTTTGACGGAAAATAATTTGTGGACAGGATGCGTTCCAAATTATTTTGTGCAAATCCTTCTTATTTTGTTGAAAAGATTTGGCGGCATGCACAAAAATATGTGCTTTATGCGGGCGTTCCGCGATTTACCGTTGACTTTTTGGGCTCGTTCTTGTATTATAGCTTTCAAGAAAATTCTTATTTCGCCTTTCGTAAATTGGGAACGATTTACGAAAGATCGCTTTGCTATTACCCGCCGCAGGCTTGCCCGCCTGCGGCTTTTTTCTATACCACAGCAGGCGGTTTTGAGGGCTTTGCAGCCGGCGGATTGAGATAGTTTTTATGCACTTGTCCACTTTTTTTCTTGCGTATATGCCTATATAGGTAATTGCACTTTTAGGATGTTATATCATGGACGAATTGCGCATACAATACAAGTCAAGATGTTTCAGAGGGAGATTTGTTTGTATGGTCAACTATAAATTTATTGGTACACGTCTGCGGGCTGCGCGGCTCAACAAGAATCTTACCCAGGAGCAGGTAGCTGCCATGGTTGATGTGGGCGTTACGCACATCAGCCACATCGAAACGGGTACAACAATTCCCAGTACAAAGCTGCTGGTAGAACTGATGGATCTGCTGGACTGTGAGCCGAACGAAGTGCTTGCGATGGAAACAAAGCGCGCCAGATACGCCTTGAACAATTGGCTTTCTGACTTGGTAGCAGATTGCAGCGAAGACGAAATCAAAATTATCACAGATACCGTTCTCGCCTTGAAAGATTCCCTTCGGCATTACCGGATAGAAAACGAATAAGCTAATGTCTTTCCCCGAAAGACTTCATTTGCTTATACGTCGATACTACAGCAACAGACCACGGAACTCTTACATGGTAAGAGTTCCGTGGTCTGTTGCTGAATCAATATAAATTTGCGTGAAATCGCCATCCTGCTGTGCTGCAAGAAAAAAGTGTGCAATGATTGCACACTTTTTCAAAAGAAGTTAGAATAGATTCTTTTAATGGATCGGCCAAGTAATCAGTCCACAATAGCTTGAACGAAGTGACAGCCAGCGTCTTTTAGGCGCTGGCTGTCCTAATCGCTTGTAGAGCTTTGTCATGCCAACCCTTAGAATGGTGGGTTTGACTGAATATATTCAGTTCCGATGAGCAAAGTCGTGGTCGTATGTTTTTCCGAACCACACCTGTACCACACCCAGGGGCGGTTTCGGGGTCGCCAGACTTACCACGACCATCAGGAGGCCGGACAGGATCACCGCAGGGATAAACGCGTTAAGACCAAACGCCAGGCCTTTGCAGACAGAGGATGCCAGAATGTAGTAGACGAAGCCGGAGATCACACCGGCCAGAGCGCCGTACTCGTTGCCGCGTTTCCAATACAGACCCAGCAGCAGCGGAAACAGCAGTGCCGAGGCCAGACCGCCTACTGCGAAGTTCACCAGAACCTGGACCGCATCCGGAGGATTGAAGGAGATCGCCAGCACCACCACGCAGGTAAGGATTAGCACCGCGGGGGTGATTTTTTTGATCTGTGCTTCAGACGCGTCAGGCCGGATCACATCCTTGTACAGATCCTTGCAGATCACGGCACAGATCACCAGCAGCATGGACGCCACAGTGGACTGGATCGCAGATGCCACCGCGGAAAGCATCACGCCCACCAGCGGCGAGGGCATCGTCAGGAAAGACAGATACGGGGTCACGTAGTCGGACACCGTCATATCCGGCGCGATCACGCGGACGATGACGCCGACAAGCAAAAGCGCCAGATAGACGATCACAGAGGAAATGCTGCCCACCACAACGGCAGTCTTCAGGGACTTTGTGTTCTTGTAGGCCAGGTTGCCCTGGGCCACATGGGGCAGCGCCACACTGGAGATAGCAAACATAACGATCAACGAAATCAGTACAGGAGCCGTCAGCGCGCCGGTGGGGGCCAGCATGTACTGTGTCTGCTCGCTCTCGGCGAGGCTGGACACCACGTTGGTCAGGGAACCGTAGTGCTGGCCGATATAGCTGCTGTAGCCGAAGACCAGAGCCACCACGGCGGCGATCATAACAAACCCCTGGAAGATCGAGGTGGCGGCTACGCTCTTCATGCCGCCCAGCAGCGTATACACGCCGATGACCGCACCAAACAGCAGCAGGCCGACCCAATAGGAGCCGCCGGTCATGACTTCAAACACCCGTGCGCTGCCCACCACCTGACTGGCGGAATAGCACACCAGGAAAATGACCATGGGCAGCGCCAGAACGACTCCCAGCGCCTTGCTGCCGTTATAGCGATTCTTTAGCAAGCCGATAAAGGACACCACACCGGTGCAGCGGCCGATAATACCAATCTTTTTGCCGGTACCGCCCAGAGAAAGAATCAGGGAGAAGTGAGCCACAAGACAGATCGTCGCATAGGAAAGGCCGATTTTATAGATCATGCCGTGGCTGCTGACGAAGGTGCCGGAGCTCAGCAGTGTCGCCATCATCATTATGCCCAGGGCCAGACCGCCCAGCCCGCGGCCGCCGGCAAAGAACCCGCCGGTATAGCCCTCCGCAGCCTGCTTTTTCGCGGCGCGGTTGGCAAATACACCGATCAATGTTACCGCGATGATATATGCCACAAATGTGACCAGGACCACGATGCGTCCCGTCGTTGTTATTTCCAGATTCATGACCGCACCTCCGTATCCGCCGCGTCGCTGTCAAGCGAGGCATCTTTCACGCCGCGCAGGCAGTAGATAAGACAAGCTGCCGTTCCCACCAACGCTACGATGGCGCTGAGCGCCATCCACATGGGAACGCCCAGCAGGTAGCGATAGGAGGTAACAGGGCCCCAATCGATCACATAGCAGATCACAATGATTGCAAGGATCGTCACGCTGATCATTACCAGCAAGGTCAAAAACTCTTTTTTGCATCGCGCCAGCCGAGGATCCTCCTCGACCTGACGGATGTCATATTCTCTGGTCATCAAGTCTTTATCGCTCATTGAAATACGCCCTCCTAACGATTGTCACATATTTTCCAGCATTTGTTCTGCTGTCAACCGAACGATACGCATGAACAGCGCTACGCCATCCTGACCAATGACCAGCGGATGATGTACCGTGCGCCTTTTCTGCGCCAGATTTCTCATTTTATCAATGGAATAATCCACAAAGGGATGGCACACTGAACTCCACATCGCATCCGTGGGCCAGACTCAGTTTCGTAAAGGCCTCGGCGGAATTGGCGTATGTTTGACACCCTTCCTTATCGCGGGGAGGATTGATACCGCCCCACAGACTGACCATGTGCCGCTGTCCATTGTCATGTACGGGAAAAATCAAAGACAGGCCGCCGGGCGTATGGCCTGGCGTGAAGGAAAACAGGAAGTCTGTCTCTCCGCACACGTAGTGGTCGCCTTCTCCCACAAAACGGGTGACCGTGGGAAACTCCGGCGGCTCCTCCGGCAGCAGGGGGCAGACCCGCATAAATGCTGCGTCAATTTCGCTCATGAGCACCTGACATCCGGTCATCTCATGAATGGCAGCGGCGCCGCCAAAGTGGTCGAAATGGCCGTGTGTGACCAGAACAGCTCGGATATCCTCCGGTTTCAGCCCCAATGTCCGCATACCAGGAAACAGGATCTCCTCCACATCCCTGCGGCAGTTCATACTGTCGATCAGAACCAGCCCGTCCGTTGTTTTGACCACCAGCACACCAACAAATGTGGTCCCAATGAAGAACAGATCATCAAACAGCTGACAGGGCGGCAGGGGCGTCATATCCATGACAGGCAGCCGCGGCAGATAAATGATGCCTGGTACATTGGTCTCTGCTGGCGGGTCATAATGGGTATATACTTCCAGCATTGCGCACCTCCTAAACAAGTTATATAACATGTTATATAACGAAATATATAAAATGTTCGCCTTTTTGTCAAGTGTTTTTTTCTAAAAAAACAAAACAGCCGTTGAGAAAGACCTCTCAATGGCTGTTTTTGTTTTATTTCATATATGGCAACCTATTTTCGCAGAAAATGCTCCAACGCGAAGCCAACATGCTCTGCAATAGCGCGGCGCAGATCTATCGTTCCGTCACTCCGATACCAGGCGTAGGTCGCTCCGCGATAGCAGTCCAGAATAAAATCCGTCAGCTCTTCCGGCGTTTTCTCCGTGGTAAATTCCCCTGACGCGATCCCCTCCCGAACCAGCGACAGGATGGCCTCAAACAACCCCTTGCTGGTCTGCTTTCGCTGCAATATCCAAATGATCACATCGGGGCCGTCTTCAAGAACGATATCCGCCAGACAGCCGCTGCAGTAGCTTACGATCCGCTCGTATGCAGGGCCTGCCTGCATCTGCGCTAACTGATCCAGGAAGTGAACGCTGTTTTCCTGCGCGTGTGCCCACAGGATCTCCTCTTTGTTCTTGAAGTAGTAGTACAGCGTTCCGGTGGATACGCCCGCATGCTCTGCGATATCGCGGATGCCCACCATGTCAATACCGTACTGGCGGATCATCTCATAGCCTGTATTCAAAATACGCTTCCGTACCTCTGCGGATTTAATACTTCTGGGGGAAACCTTTTTCCCGTCTTTGATCTCCATCCATGCTCCTTTTCCTGTCACCCAACGTCAAATAACACGTTATTGTTTTTATCAACATACCACAAAAAAAACTTTAACGCAAGACAAACCATCAACTGACAAGCATGTTTGTCTTTGCTGGTTGATGGTAGCCATACTTGCACAGACTTTCAGGCGAAAATGGCACCGCGAAAGTTTGCCGTTCAGCGTCTCTGAGACAAAGAAACATGACCAGATCCTCCTACTTCCTTGTGTTTTTCGCCTCGTCATGCTATAATAAAATACAACGCTGTCAAGTGTTGTGCGTCTTGGCAGCGGCTCTGTAAGGATCAATGCCCCGCCAAGAGGCGGGGCATTTTTGTCGTCTGATGAATGTGCGCAGCGATAAAATCGGTATCTAAGGAAAGGAGCTTTAGGCAATGGCAAATATTATTGCAATCATTTGGGACTGCGATAAAACTTTGGTCGATGGCTATATGCAGGATCCAATATTCGAAGAATATCAGATTAACCCATCTGAGTTCTGGGCAAAAGTAAATGCACGGCCAGCAGAGCTTGCAAAACAGAAAATCCGTGTAAATCGAGATACATATTATCTGAATTACTTCATTCAGTGTGCGCATAACGGCACCCTAAAGGGGCTTAACAATGCAAAGCTGAGGGAATACGGACAAAAACAAAAATTCTATAAAGGCATTCCTGAAATCTTTGAGAAAACCAAAAAGATGTTCAAGGATGACAAGCGCTATTCGGAATATGGGATTCAAGTGGAACACTATATTGTTAGCACGGGGTTTGCTGAAATTATCCGCGGTTCAGCTCTGATGCCGTTTGTTGATGGAATATGGGGCTGCGAGCTTTTGGAAACCCCAGACAGCGAGGGAAACATGGTTATCGGAGAAACGGTATACACAATTGATAATACATCGAAAACTAGGGCAATATTTGAAATCAACAAAGGAATCGATAAAATTGATGGAATTGAAGTCAATTCTAAGATTCCGGAGGAAAATCGTAGAGTTCATTTTGAAAATATGATTTATATTGCAGATGGCCCCAGCGATATTCCGGCATTTTCTGTTGTAAAGAAGGGCGGCGGAGCAACGTTTGCCATTTACCCCAAAGGTGATCCCAAAGCCATGCAGCAGGTAGAGCAAATGCGTGAAGATGGTCGTGTTGATATGTATGCAGAAGCGGATTATTCCGAGGGAACTACTGCGTATATGTGGATTACCAACAGAGTTCAAAAAATAGCGGATCGAATCCGAGATACAGAAAAAGCAAAGATTACAAATTCGGCGTCTGGAGTACCGCACCATTTGGTGTAGTAGATTGCAAGGAAACTTATTTACCTGCGATACAGCGTTGTTTGAGGTGAAAGTATGAACGCTCAAGAACGGGAAGTGTTCTGGAATACTCTTTGTGCATTATCTGGAGTTGACCCAACGCAGGACACTGAAAAGCTGATGAACACTATAAAATTTCCAAAGTTCCTTTTCCGATATCGTTCAGTTACCTTAAGTAGCTTGGAAGCGTTGCGCACCAACAGGCTCTATTTTTCTTCAGCAAATTACTATGACGATCCTTTCGATACATTTTTGCATATTGATATTGAGCATATCAGAAGTGAAATCCTATCAGGACTTCAGACAGATGAGCGAGCAGCGGCAGCGGTAGAAATGGCTAAGCATAGATTTAAAGGGATAATAACTGAAGAACAAGAAAAGTTTTTTACAACCGATAATATACAACAGATGATATCAAAAGGCCTTTTAGAAGATTTCCTCAATTCTGCACTCGCCTTACGCGATGAAGTTAAAAAAGACACTTGGTCGGTCTGTTTTTCTGAAAATGGATTCAATGAGGTGCTCTGGCTGAAATATGCGGATCAACATAAAGGGTTTGTTCAAATTTACAACCTCGAAAACAATGAAAACTACCTATGCGGAAAGCAGGAAAAATGCCAGAATTGTGGAATTAAAAACTTTGGAACTCCGCTATATCCCATCTACTATTCGGACACTCCGTATGACGCTACTAACTTTGCAAAAATTGTAATGCTTAAAAAAATGGGGGAGTTTGCTGGTGTGCAGATTCCACAATATCTATACGACAGCATTGGTAACGGAATATGGGAGCGTGAAAAGACAACACTGATTAAGAAAAAATGCCACGAATACGACGAGGAATGGCGTATGATAACCGGCTGTCAAATGAAAGCTCCGGTTATGATGGAATGGATTCCAAGCGGGATTATTCTAGGCTTAAGAATGGGTGTAAAGGAAGAGAACCTTGTTATCAGCATGGCAAAAGAAGCTGGGATCAAGAATATCTATAAATCGGTCATTGATTCAAATAATAAGTTAGATGCTATACTGGCGACACCCAAATAGACATACTCGTCAAATCTAAGCGTATATAACCCCGAGGGTGGCAGGTCATTGACCTGCCACCCTCGGCTTATTTATTCTCGTAGCATTTTGCAAACATCGGCGTATGGGAGAGGTGAACTGCGTTGCCCACGCAGTATCTGCTTCGCTCAGTTATGGCGCAGTCTGCAGCACCCAGAGGAGATAGCGGTATGGCTCAAACCGTTTTCCTTTGCTGTTTCAATCAGACTGTAGATCACAGTACCGGCTCTATGCGCCTGCGCAAGTGTGCGTAAGTTCTTATTCACGGTGCATTATGCTATTATACAACAACAGATTCATCAATATCAACAGGGTGTACATGGACATAAACTCTTTAAATAATGCCGAAAAATCTGCCCTGCACCCTAAGCCCCTCCTACTTCCTTGCGTTTTTCGCCCCGACATGCTATGATAAAATACAACGCTGTCCAGTGTTGTGCGTCTTGGCAGCGGCTCTGTAAGGATCAATGCCCCGCCGAGAGACGGGGCTTTTTGCCATCCAGTGACTACGATACTGGAAATGTCCTTGGTACATTTCCGGCAGGTAAATAGGAGGGGGCGCAATGAACAGAATCCATTTTGATCAGATCATTGACAACTATGCCGCACAGTTTGCGGAGTTGAATACCGGCAAAAAGGATGAGGTATACAAATGGGAGATTGCGGCGGAATTCCGCCCGATGATGGATGCCGCTCTTGCGGCGGACGAGCGGGACTTTCCTGCGAAGCTGGCCGCCGTCGTATTGCTGACGAAGCAGACTATCGACAACGGAGCAGAGCTCGCTTTTCATGCGCTGGCTGATTACGCGCGGAACGAACCTCAGGCGGTGCGCGACGCCCTCCGCCGACTGCTTACCCCTGACGGCGGAGACCTGGAGGCCAGAACTCAGCGCTTTACTGAGTTTCTTAATTTCTGCGAGTTCATGCGGGCCAAGTATTATCCGGACAGCTGGCGGTATCGAGCGGGCATACGCCTGCCCATGATGATCACAGGCTTCTACGATCCCGACCACTACTACATGTACAAGGCCTCTCAGGCGCAGGCCTATGCCGACTGCGTCGAATTCTATGATGACTGGGGCTCCGGCGCAAAGATGGATCTGCGGATCTATCATCGAATGTGCGACGAGCTGATTGAGACAATTAAGTTGCACCCCAAATTTAAAATGATAAGAGACACCAGGAAGAATTATGCAGAGAAGCCCTTGCACCCCGACACGGAACTGCACATTCTGGCTTTTGATGTGATCTTCTGCAGCACGGTGTATAACCTTTTTGAAGGCATTCATTACAGCGTGAGGAACGCGGAAGAAAAAAGGATCCATCTGGAGAAAATGAATGAGGCAAGAAACGCGAGAGCAAATCATGCGGAGGCATTGGATCAGATGGCGAGGCTGGACTATGCGGAGGCCTTTTTCGCGGAAAAGCTCTCCGTTGGCAGCGCGGTCACCCACAAGCGGTTCGGTGTCGGTACGATCACCGGCCTGTCTGGCAAAGTCATCGAAGTCCAATTCTCCGGACTCGATTACCCCTCAACGCTCGTATGGCGCGACTGCGTCAAGACGGGACTGCTCTCCTTCAAAACGGAAGAGAATGCTGCCGAGTACGACGAGCTGGTCACACTGCTCCGTCAAGCGGAGGTGATCCGGAAGAACGCGGCAATCGCGGAGAAGAAGCTTGAACAGTACGCGGAGTATTTACAATTTGACGAATAACAACTCCACAGCAGAATTTTTATCACAAGGAGAAAGCCTTTATGAAACTCGTTACCTTGCTGCACGACAACAAAGAAGTCGTAGGCGTCCTGACGGAAGACGGCGCCGCCGTTCGACCGCTGCCCTTTGCCGATATGAATGCGCTGATCCAAGCGCCCAGAGAAACGCTGCTAACCGCTGTCAAAGATGCTGCGGCAGCTCTGCCTTTGTCTGCCGTCACACTGCTGGCGCCCATCCCTCGGCCACGGCAGGACGTGATCTGTCTGGGCATCAACTACAAGGCCCACGCAGAGGAGGCGGCGCGGTACAGCTCCGAGGCATTCACCAAGGAGCGCCCCATTCCCATCTACTTTTCCAAGCGCGTGACTGAGGCCGTAGCGCCTGAGGGCTATATTGAGAGCCACCCCGGCCTTGTGGAGCGGCTGGACTACGAGGTCGAGCTGGCAGTCATCATCGGCAAGACGGCGAAAAACGTGAAGGCGAAAGACGCGATGGACTACATCTTCGGCTATACCGTCCTCAACGATGTGTCGGCCCGCGTCTTGCAGACCGCCCACAAGCAGTGGTACTTCGGCAAGAGTCTGGACGGCTTTACCCCCATGGGTCCCTGCATCGTCACTGCTGACGAGATTGCCTTTCCGCCTGCCCAGCATATCACCGCCCGCGTCAACGGCGAGTTGCGGCAGGACTCCACCACAGGCCTGCTGATTACCTCCATTGCGGACATCATCGAGGAGCTGTCCTCCGGCATGACGCTGCTGCCCGGCACCATCATCTCCACCGGCACCCCCTCCGGCGTCGGCATGGGCTTCGACCCACCGAAATTCCTGAAGCCCGGCGATGTGGTAGAGTGCGCCATTGAAGGCATCGGCACTCTGCGAAACACAGTGCGATAATCATATCAGGCAAACAGGTTTTACGTTTGGTGTTCAATGTGGTATACTACTATCAATCTTGAAGCAGGAGGACGGAACTATGCGTAAGAATTTTGGAGCAAAGCCCTGGCTGTACCCCCAGCCCGTTTTGATCATCGCGACCTATGGCGAGGATGGCACTCCGGACGCCATGAACGCCGCGTGGGGCGGTATCGCGGACATGAACCGCATCGCCATGTATCTCAGCGGCAGCCACAAAACGGTGAAGAACATCCTGAGCCGCAAGGCATTTACCGTCAGCATGGCGGACGCAGCCCATGTGGATGCCTGCGACTATGTTGGCATTGTCTCCGGCAATACAACGCCGGATAAGATGGCACGTGCCGGATTCCACGTGACCAAGAGCGAGGTCGTGGACGCGCCAATCATCGATGAACTGCCCATGACACTGGAGTGCAAGCTGATCAGCTTCGATGAGGAGTCTGAGCTTCTGCTGGGCGAGATCGTGAATGTCTCCGCCGACGAGCGCATTCTGGACAGCGAGGGAGAGATCGACCCGCAGAAGCTGCAGCCGATCACCTTTGACCCTGTGCACAACGCCTACCTCGTCCTTGGCGAGAAAGTCGGCAACGCCTTTGAAGACGGTAAAAAGCTGAAATAAGCACAAAACACGGAGCCAAAAGGCTCCGTGCTTTCTATTGCCATGGCCTATCGATCAATTCGTGTAGTAACGTTGAACAACCGATCAACATATCAGGGAAAACAGATTAAATAGCACCGACGCAGCACAGGGGGGCATTGCCATGGGGGAGCCGGCGTAACTCAATAGCAAGTAAGTACCGATGCTTATTTATCATACCAAGTTAGTCGAGACATTCGAAGCATATGGTTGTTACTGAACGGAAACCTATAATCTGTACTGCAATCATCTAAATAGCCGTTGATGCAATCAGCAAGAATGTTTCTGACAAAGATATTGGGTATAACAAGCTCAATTACTTCATCTGACACCCAGTATTCACCTTGGACATAACCACGCCCCACATCGCGATAGTACGGTTCTTTCGGCTGGGAAGCCTTGTCGAAACTGAGGCTTTCTCCTAATCCCGACATCTCGTGGACCGCTTTGCTGCGCATACGATATAGTAAAGCGATTAGTCTATGGTCATCAGCTTTTTGAACGGCAAAATCTGAGCCTTTCTTCCTTTCGATATACTCCAGAATTACATTTGCATATTTTCCGGAAAGAATATCTTTGGCTGGCATTCCATCAAGATACCCAAGTGAATCAAGAGAAATCTCCTTTTCCGGAGGAAAACCCGGAAGCCAAATTGTTTCATCAATGAGGTGTTCAACGCGATAATAAAGCGTAACAGGGTCCACGCTTTCTAAATAGTCACATTGTTTTTGATGCGTTAAGACAAACTTGCAAAACGCCTGTTTTGAGCTTCCTGCGCCTAATGGATATTTGGCCCACTCTTGCGCTAAACAATCGAGTAATGAAAACATGCAGATCAGTTGAAAAGTAGGGTCTTCTATACTATCGATATTCACAAGCTTTCGATTCAAATAGGCACGGGCGTTTTCTACTTCTGAGGATAGCGCTTTTCCTTCATCGTAGGCCGGGTCAACTTTAAATTTGCCATGCTTGCTCTGTTTCGGCATACTCGCTTCACCTCAAAAATCGTCCGCAAGAAAAAGTGTGCAATGATTGCACATTTTTTTCTATCTGTGTATTACTACAGCTTCAGCCGTTTCACATCTACCATCAACTCATCGCAGCGTACCCGATAGCCCACCGCAAAGATCATCATGCCGAGATTGTAGTGCTTGATCTCCCGCTGGACTTGCCGTGTACCCCCTGACGAACTATCCGGAAATCCCGGATAGTTGCCATTTCATCCAGTTCATCATCCGTGCTCTTTCAAGTTATGTTATTGCAATTGCTGCTACAAATTGCGGCATCGTCCATTTGCTTTTCGGCCATTCGGTGTCTGCTATCAACTCATATATTCTATTTTTTAGTATACCGCATCCGCTCCCATCTTTCAACCTCATCCACCCTTGCGCACACCCCCCTCGATTTTGACCTCTCCCGCGCCTGAAACGCCCCTCAAACGCCCCATTTACAGGTCAAATTTTTGCCTGATGCGCACAGCCGCCAAACCCACAATCCCTTGCGCCGCAATGGCTTCAAGTCATTGCCGACAGGGACTCCCTGGACTGGAAGGACTACGACGCGGATACGATATGCAGGCGCGTAACATCCAAGGTGCAGCCGGGGAGCATCGTGCTGTTCCACAACGCTGCGCTACACACGCCGGAGGCCCTGCCTGCCATCCTCGACTGCCTGATCAACGACGGGTATACCGTTGTGCCCATCAGTCAGCTGATCCTCGATCCGCCCTACACCATCGACCACACCGGCCGGCAATTCCCGGCGGAAACAGTTTCCACTACATAAGCACGACATGGGGGCACCTAAACAGTGCCCCCATTGATCTTCGACCTGAAAGCCGCATCTGTTCGCACGCTGATCCATCTGTCAGAGACAGCAACTCCTCGGCAATGTCCATATTCTCAAAGCGAAGCGCGTCCGTATCCCTGTGGCCAAAGGTCAAAAAGTCCACATTACCAGTCACTCCTTTCTTGATTTTTGGGGCAAACGAAAAGAGCAGCTGTTTTCTATGCGAAAATAGCTGCTCTTTTCTAATATTTATATACTTCAACTGTTATCTGTTCAAATTTCTCTCAATCCATCCGTGCATCTGTTTATCAATTTTGAAATAGGACATTGTGCCTCCGCCCTCAATCCAGTCATAGTTCGGATAGAAGGAGATAAAGAAGCGCAAGCCAGAGGCGGTTTCGATTCGGAGATTTCTTCGATCATCGGCAAAAGCAGTGTGCGCTTCCTGTTGATTTTCTTCGGGGATACCATCAAATACTTCCGCCTGAAAGTCATCGTTGCCATAACTCGCAAGTGCAATTGTCATGTGATAAAACTCAGCGATTTCCTGCCGATTTGTTACCGGTGAGCCAACTTCTTGTTCGTTGTTCCACTTCATTTCTGTAATGGATGCAATATCGTCTGCGCTCTCAATGCCATACACGCGATAAAGCTCGGTGAACGAACAGTTTGTGTTGCTGTCAAACTGATAGAAGTTGCAGAACAGCGCGGCATACCATGTGTCACCGTCTCGCAGAACATATACGCCATCACAAACAGCAGGTGCATACCGGTATAGCTCGATGTCAGTCTGGCTGACAGTGCTTTTATAGCCAATGCCTCCGTCAGATTTCAGGTAGGAAATGTGTTCGCCAGCCATATCGGCGGTGATTTCAGGCGGCAGACCATACTTCTCAAGCACCTCCGGAAGTTTGACAGCCTCGTAAAATTTGCCGTTGTACTCAAGTGCGGCAATGTTCTGCACGGGATCTTGGGTGTCAGGACCTCCCTTATGGTGAAGCACAGGAATGGCGATAGTCACCGCCAGACACAGGCAGGCTGCAACAACTCCCCATTTGACCCACTTGCGCTTCGGCTTCGCATTGGTGCGGACATTGTTGGTTTCCTCGATAATATCATCGTTCAGCATATTCAAAGCGTCACTGATGTGTTCTTTCTTCATAGCTCATAGCCCTCCTTTTCCAAGTATTCTTTCAAACCTTGCCTTGTTCGGTAGAGCATACTCTTGACCTTCGGTTCGCTTACGCCGTAGTAGCCTGCAACTTCCCGGATAGGATCCGCAAAGTAGTATCTGCCGACAAATGTGTTTCGTGCTTCTGCCGGGAGTGTGCGAAGATAGGCGTTGATTGCTTCTCCCAACATTTTCAGTTCCACGCTCTGCTCCGTGGTTTCGCTGCCGGAAATACAATCCTCCAGCTCGGAAAGAGAGACTGCATATTCCGAGTGCTTCCGTTTATCCCTGTTGCGTGTGCGGAACGCATCAATGGATAGTTGTCGTGTGATTTTTCCTAAATAAGTGGAGAGGACGCTTGGCTTGTGCGTCGGCATGGAGTTCCATGCCTTTAAGTAGGTATCGTTGACGGTTTCCTTGCTGTCCTCCCAGTCGGAGAGGATATTGTAGGCGATCTTTGAAAGATACCGCCCATATTTCCGCTCCGTTTCGCTGATGGCACTCGCATCTCTTTTCCAGTATAAGTCAACGATCGTTTCATCCTGCATGGGCGAACCTCCTTTCTCATCTGCTGTCAGGTTCCTTCACTATATATCCCGACAAAAATCGGATTTGGTTTCACGATTTTCAAAATTTCTTCAAAAAAATTACAGCAGATATTTGTGAACGCTTCTACCCATGCCGTTTACGCTGTTTTTCTTCGCTGCTTCAGTAGCGGTACATCGGCGCGTTATCCTCCGTATCGGCACGTTCCTCCATCAGAGATTTGAACGCATCGGGGTCTTCACGCCATTCCTCTCGCGGCAGCGGATTTGATTGCAGCAGGGCGTACAGGTGCTCTGCCAGCTCTGTTTTGCCCTGCTCGATGGCGGTCTGGATAAGGTACAGGTGTTGCTATGCAGAGTTTTCTGCTTTCATTCGTACCGCTGTGTCTATACCTGTCCGGCCGGCCCCTCCGGCGGCAGCCAGCGTTTGCCTCCCAGCCGTATCAGATACAGCAGGCCCCGGACGCACAGTTCCGCGCACATGGCCGCCCACACGCCGGGCAGTCCCCACCGGGGCGCGGCCAGCCACGCCAGTGGCAGGCGGATGCCCCACATGGTGCCCAGATTGAACAGCGTGGGCACCAGTGTGCTGCCTGCACCCTGAAATACGCCGCCGGCCACGATGGACGCGCCGTACATAGCCTCGGCAAAGGCCTCAATACGCAGGACGCGGGTGCCCAGGGCGATGATGTCGCTGTCCGGCGTCAGTGTCGCCATCATCTGCGGGGCGAAGGCGTACAGCAGCCCGCCGGTGACGACCATGACAACGATACCCAGCAGTACCGTGACCCAGCCCAGGCGTCTGGCCATGCGGCGGCGTCCCGCTCCCACGCTCTGCCCCACCAGCATGGCCGCAGCACTCTGGATGCCGTAGGCGGGCATATAGCACAGGCTTTCCGCCGTGACAGCAAAGGAGTTTGCAGCGATAGCCACGGTGCCCAGGGGCGCCACGATGGCGGTGGACACGATCTGCGCGGTGGACAGTATCACCTTCTCCGATGCCACTGGCGCCGCGATGCGGAGCACCATGCGCAGCTGTGTGCGGTCAAGGTGCAGACGCTCACCCTTCTCCAACCGCAGCGCCGGGCTGCGGCGCAGGACGAAATACAGCAGGTACAACCCCACCGCCAGCTCCGCAAGGCCAGTGCCCAGGGCGGCGCCCGCCGTGCCCAGTCCCGCGCCGGGCAGGGATAGTGCGCCCAGCCGGATGGTACCGGTGGGGAAAATAAGCAGGGTGTTGAACACCACATCCAGCGCACACATGAGCACCATGCAGACACCGGGCGTGCGCATATTGCCGGTGGCCTGCAGCTGTCCCGCCGCCACGTTGTCCAGCTGGAGGGCGGGCAGGAACAGACTGTACACCAGGAAATAGGCAGAGGCATCCCGCCAGATCTCCTGCTCCGCCCGCAGCAGCCGGGGCAGCGGCGCAGACAGTGTCGCCGCCAGTGCCGCCATGACCACGCTGAAGGCCAGGCACAGCACCAGCGCCTGCTTGAGGATGTTGCGCGCCTCGGCCAGGCGGCCGCCGCCCACCCGCTGCGCCGTCAGCACGTTGAAGCCCATAGCTGCCGCGTAGGACAGCCCTCCGAACAGCCAGGTGGTGGAGGCCACCAGCCCCACTGCCGCCGACTGGGACGCGCCCAGGCGGCCCACCATGGCCGCGTCGATATATTGCATGATAATAGTGGCCAGCTGTGCCATGATGGCCGGCCAGCTGAGCTGCAGCGTCAGGCTGATCTGCTGCCGGGTGGACAGCGGCGCGCCGCTGCGCAGCAAAGCCAGATGATCCGTTTTCAAGGGTGTCCCTCCATAGAACTTGTTTTTTCACTGTACCATCGATTGACAAGGACAAACAAGTCCTTGTCAATCGATGGTACCACGGACGCGCGCTTTTCGCAACCCCGGCGTGGCGGAGCACCGTGATATACAGCATATAAATGTGCGGGTACAGTCCGTTGCCTGGGCGTCCAATACCCGGCCGGGCTTGTTCAGGCCGCGCAATATGGTACAATGCCCGTAAAGAATATCGGCGGGACCGTATCCCGCGAAAAGAGGACAATATGGAGTATCGTGTTCTGCCCCACGGCGGGGAGAAGGTCAGCGCCATCGGCACGCAGCCGGAGGAGTTCGCCGCCATGATCACCGACCGCCTGCAGCTTGAGCTGCGGAATAACTGAACTGACCGACCGGCCCCACGGCATAGCCGTGGGGCCGGTTTTACTTTACTGGCACATCAGAAACGCTTTCAGCGCCAGCTGGAAGGTCAGCATCTGCTCGCTGTCGTTATAGTTCAGATCCAATATCTCGGCAATACGATCCAGCCGGTACAGCAGCGTGTTCCGGTGGATAAACAGCGCCTTGGAGGTCTTTACGGAGTTCTGACAGTTGTTGAAATAGGTTTCCAGCGTGTACAGCAGCTGAGTATTGTGTTCCTCGTCATACGCCAGCAGCGGCTTGATCCGCTGGATCAGCGCCAGTTTCGCATTGGGTGAGTCATAGATGAGCTCGCAGAGAATATACCGGCGGTAAGTGGCAATACGCTCGTCGCATATCCTGCTGGCCAGATCCACCGTGCGGAGCGCCTGGGAATAGCTGCGGCAGAATTCCGCAAGCGAGGGCACAGGGTCACCGATGCCGAAGATCACACCCCGATCCTGCCCCTTAGCGCTGAGCATCTTCATCAGGTCCCCGCAGTACTCCCGCACCAGCGCCACCTGCTCATACACGGGCAGGCTCTCGCTCTGCTGCAGCACAAGGATCACGTTGTTGTACTTGGCGAAAGCATAGCTGATATTCCCGGACAGCATCTCCCACTTGTCCGCCAACTGGCTGCGCAGCAGGGCGCTGGTGCCCAGCCATTCTGACGTCTGCAGCAGCCGGTTCTGCTCGGTGAAGGAGATCAGCGCACAGATATAGGGCGAATACAGCGGGATATTGCAGTAGTTGGCGGATTTGACGATCTCGCCGTAGGACAAAGCTCCCTCCGTCACCAGGCCGTCCAGGAAGTGGCTGATCTCCCTCCTGGAGGATGAACCCCCGCGCTTTTTGATCAGCACCAGCGTGCACGCGGCGGCAATACGTCGGTACAATGTGTTCTCATTCTCGGTCAGCGGCGCATTGGCGGGGCGGATCGCGCCCAGATACCCCATGATCTCCTGCTCGGAGTGGATGGGATAAATGTGCACGCATTTGTCCTCCTGCTGTAAGGGATAGATTCCTGCGGACAGACCTGCTGTCCGCAGTTTTTCTACCTCCTTGACGCGCTCCGGCACGGAGAACAGCACCTGCCCCACAGCCAGTTCTTCCCGCAGCCCCGGCTGCAGCATCTGGGAAACGCACTGTATCTTCCGGCTCGGTGTCATATACAGCAGCGGCACGTGAAGCAGCGGGCCGCACTTTTTCAGCAGATATTCCACCTCCGCGTGTCCCTGTAGCACATCAAACATGGCCTGATACACCATCTGCAGCGCCTGTTCCTCGTTGATGCCGTAAACATATTTGCTGACGGCTTCACTGATCTCGGATAGGGAGGTGTGGTAGGGAATACGCATCAGCGGGAAGTGCAGCTCATCGGCCAGCTGCAGCATAGCGGGCGGTATCTCATGAAAATACCGTTTCATTTTAATAACAAGGCCGCCGGAGCCGCTGTCGGCCAGATCCCGCAGCACCTTCTCCTGCTTTACCGGGTCGTCCAGCAAAAAGTAGCCCGTAGTCAGCATGATCTCTCCGGCACGCATCCAATTGACCATCTCCGGGTTATCGAACATCACTGCGCCGGATATGGTGCGCGCCAGGCCGTCCGCACCGGCGGCCACCTCCACCACCCGCAGCTCATTCTGTTTCAAAAGCTCCCGCAGCGTCATAAGTACGCCTCCCTTCGGCAAAACGCCAAAACACCCCCTATTTTGATGGTACCATTATACCCCATAAGTGTAAACCACCTTTTGTGCAGACGCACAAAAAACCGGGCGCGAATTTGTGCCGTGCGGCGGGCATGGCCGAGGAAATCGTGCTACCCTATAGGTGAAAATACTTCAGGCCGCAAAAGAGGGAGCACATGAAAATTACTGTTCTGACCTGGTGCGTCAGCTTTTTACCTATACTGCTGCTGATTATGCTGCTGGCGGTTTTCCGCGTATCTACCGCCCGCGCCGCAGGTGTGACACTGCTGCTGACCGTACTGTCCGCCTTAGTAGTGTACAAAGCGGACATACAGCTGGTACTGTTCGAGAGTCTGAAAGGCGTGTGGAGCACAGCCACCATCCTGTATATCATCTTCCCCGCGCTGTTGCTGTACGAGCTCATCGCCGCCTCCGGCGCCATAGATGTGATGAACGACACCATGCGGCAGCTGAGCCCCCACGAGCTGTTCCGCATCCTGACAGTAGGTTGGGTATTCGTGGGATTTCTGCAGGGTATCACCGGCTTCGGCGTTCCGGTCGCCATATGCGTCCCCATGCTGGTGGCGCTGGGCGTCCGTCCTACCATGGCGGTCATCATCGCCTTGCTGGGCCAAGCCTGGGGCAACACCTTCGGCACGCTGGCTGTGGCCTGGGACGTGCTGGTGCAGATCTCCGGCATCACCGGCACGGAGCTGCATCTGACTGCCCGCTACACCGCCTTGCTTCTGTGGATACTGAACCTGGCCGCTGGCGCATTGATCTGCTGGCTGTATGACCGGGGCCGCGGGCTGCGGCAGGGCGCTGTGTTTGTCCTTGTGATCTCCCTGATACACGGCGGCGGCGAGCTGCTGGTTGCACAGTACAACGCCTCCATCGCGGCCTTTATCCCCGCCACCGTGGCTATGGCCGCCATACTCCCCCTGTCCCGTCTGTCCATGTACCGCAGAGCATACGCCTGTGAAGGCAGCCCCATGATGGTACGCCGGACCTCCGCGACAGGCGCGGAAAAGCCTCGCGGCGCCGTCTGGCTGTACTTTGCCCCCTATATGGTGCTGATCCTTGTTACCGTAGTACTTCTGGTGATCCCTTCCGTCCACGAGGCGCTGAGCCGCTGGAGCGTGGGGTTCGCTTTCCCCGAGACCCGCACCGCCTACGGCATCGTCAATGCTGCCACGGCCAAGTACTCTCCCTTCCACCCGCTGGTGGATTCCGGTACCGTACTGCTGCTGACCTGTATCATCAGCTACACCCTGCTCCATGGCCGCGGTCTGCTGGAGCGTTCACAGCTCCGCGTCATGCTGTCACGGACGCTGCAGAAAACAAGACCCGTAGCCGTGTCCCTGATCCTGCTGCTGATCATCTCCAAGCTCATGAGCGGCAGCGGCCAGACGCTGGTGCTGGCGCAGGGCATGACCCACGTCATGGGTCGGTGGTACGCGCTGCTGGCCGGCGTGCTGGGCGTGATAGGCTCCTTTGTCACCGGCAGCAACATGTCCTCCAACATCCTGTTCACCGATGTACAGGTGAATGCAGCCGCCGACCTCGGCGTCAGCAGCAGCCCCCTGCTGGCGGCGCAGACCGCCGGCGCCTCCGTCGGCAGTATGATCTCCCCCAGCAAGCTCATCCTGGGCACCACAGCCGGCGGCGTACCCGGCGAAGAGGGCACGGTACTGCGCTTCACGCTGCTGACGGCAGCGATCCTCACTTTGGTCACTGGGGTGATCTGCTGGATCATCCTGTAATAAGAAAGGAGAGCAAATCGTGAAAACTTTGTTCCGCAATGGCAGCATCCACACCATGAACGGCACAGAGGTCGTTCATTCCCTGCTGGTGGAGGACGGCCGCATTCTGGATGTGAACTGCGATGTCCCCGCTGGCGAGTGTCAGGTGGTGGACCTGCACGGTAAGACCGTGCTGCCCGGCTTCCACGACAGCCACGAGCACTTCCTCTGCTATGCCACGGATAAGGAGAAGATCAACTTCTTCGGTATCCGCTCTCTGGAGGAAATGGCCGAGCGCACCCGCCGGTACATCGCCGACCGCGGCATCAAAAAGGGCGAATGGATCCAGGGCGGCGGTTGGAACGAAAATGAGTTCGACGTGCCTGTGCTGCCCTCCCGGCAGGATCTGGACAAGTTCTGCCCGGACAACCCCGCCATCTTTACCCGTACCTGCTGCAGCGTGGCCGTGGCCAACACCGCCGCGCTGAAGGCCGCCGGCATTTTTGATGATATTCCTACGCTGCAGGACGGTCACATCGTGGTGGATGAAAATGGAGTCCCCACCGGCATGCTCCACGAGCGCGCCCGGCACCTGGTCTATGACATCCTGACCAAGTACACCAAGGAACAGCTGAAGCAGTTCATCCTGGACTATCAGAAGGATCTGCTGTCCACCGGTCTGACCACCGTACAGACCGACGACTTCAAGCTGTGGGACGCCACTATCGATGACATTCTGGCCGCCTATGAGGAACTGGACAAAGAGGGCAAGCTGAACGTGCGCTTCATCCAGCAGCTCCGCCTCATCACCGACGCTCAACTGGAGGACTACCTCCACCGCCACAGCGGCCGCACCGGCGACGGCAGCGAGTTCTTCAAGATCGGTGCCTTCAAGCTGCTGCCCGACGGTTCCCTGGGCGGAAAGACCGCCGCGCTGCGTGAGCCCTATGAGGGTGACCCGGAAAATAAGGGCATCTTCGTCTATGACGAGAAGGTGTTCTATGACCTGCTGGAAAAAGCCTACCGCAACGGCCTGCAGCTGGCCATCCATGCCATCGGTGACTATACCATGGACGTGATTTTGGACTGCTATGAAAAGATCGCCGCCAAGTACCCCAAGCCCGATCCTCGGTTCCGCATCATCCACTGTCAGATCACCAGCGAAGATATTTTGGACCGCTTCGCCCGCAACGGCGTTTTGGCGGACATCCAGCCCCTGTTCATCCGTGCGGATATGGAGATCGCCGAGGAACTGCTGGGCAAGGAGCGTGTCTCCACCTCCTACGCCTGGAAGACCATGCTGGACAAGGGCATCCACGTTTCCGGCAGCTCCGACGCCCCTGTGGAATCCTTCGACCCCATCCTGGCTATCCACTGCGCCGTCACCTCTCAGAATTTGGATGGACAGCCTGCGGGCGGCTGGCTGCCGCAGCAGAAGCTGACCGTGCAGGAGGCCGTGGCGCTGTACACCACCGGCTCCGCCTACACCAGCTACGAGGAAAACGTCAAGGGAAAGCTATGCCCCGGCTATCTGGCGGACTTCATCGTCCTGTCCCAGGACATCTTCTCCGTCCCGGAGAATGAGATCGTCAACACCAAAGTTGAGCAAACCTACTTGGGAGGTAAGTTGGTATATTCCCGTTGACATCCCCTTTCCCACGCATCAGAATAAGACGATACAAGAGAGGAGAGAATCATGAAAAAGAAAAGAAATCTTATCGGTGTATGTCTGGTGGCCGTTCTCATGCTCGCTCTGACCGTTATCGGCTATGCTGCCGGTGACGGCGAAGCGGCACCGGAGTACGGCGCATGGTGCCTGGTCCCCCCGCTGGTCACCATCGTCCTGGCCTTCGTTACCAAGCAGACCATCATCTCCATGTTCATCGGCATCTGGGTAGGTGCCACCATCATCCATCACTTTAACCCCATCGACGGCCTGATCGGCAGCTTCACTGGGTACCTGGTGCCTTCTATTGCCGACAGCTGGAACGCGGGCATGCTGATCATCATGGCGCTCATTGGCGGCTTCATGTATATGCTCAGCGCCTGCGGTGGCGCGGAGGCCTTCGGCCGCTGGGCCGAGAAGGTGGCTAACAACCGCAAAAAGAGCCAGCTGCTGGCCTGGATCGCCCCCTTCGTATTCATCTTCAATCAGGGCTGCCTGCTGGTGGGCGTCATCATGCGTCCCGTCACCGACAAGACCCATATCTCCCGCGTAAAGCTGGCCTACATCACCGATGCCATGGGCGCACCGCTGGTCTCTATGTCCCCCATCAGTGATAACGGCGTGTACCTGGTGGGTCTGCTGGCCGCCGAGATCGCCGCCCTGAACCTCACCGGCGTGGGTGCCTACGACCTGTATTTCGGCATGTTCCAGTTCAACCTGTACGGTGTGTTCTCCGTCATCACCGTCCTGCTGGTCATCCTGTTCGGTCTGGATGTCGGCCCCATGTACAAGGCCGAGAAGCTGGCTATCGAGACCGGCAAGACCTACAGCGACACCGATAACCTGATCGCCACGCCCCCCGAGACCGACTTCGCCGAGGACTGCAAGCTGAGCATGGCCAACTTCCTGGCCCCCATGATCACTCTGATCCTCACCATCTTTGCCGTGGTGTTCTACACTGGCCAGATCTGGGTCAACGGCTTCATTGGCTGCTTCGGCTACGCCAATATCCAGATGGCCATCGCCATGTGCTTCCTCACCGGCTCCATCGCCGCCGGAATCGTGGGCATTAAGTCCAAGCTCATTACCCTGGGCGGTGCCATTGACAAGTGGACGAAGGGTGCGGCCAGCATGATGCAGGTCATTATGATCCTCGTGTGTGCGTGGAGCATCAGCGGTCTGACCAAGTCCATGAACATCGGCCAGTTCCTCACCGGCGTGGTGCAGGATTCTATCCCCGCGGCGCTGATCCCCGCCATCCTGTTCCTGATCGGCGTGGTGGTGTCCTTCGCCACCGGCAGCTCCTGGGGCGTCTGGGCCCTGGGTATGCCCATCGCCCTGCCCATGGCCAACGCAATGGGTATCCCCCTGACTCTGGCTATCGGCGCGGTCGTTTCCGGCGGTCTGTTCGGTGACCACTGCTCCCCCATCTCCGACACCACCATCCAGTCCTCCACCAGCGCCTGCTGCGACCATCTGCAGCACGTAAAGACCCAGCTGCCCTATGCCTTGACGGTTGGTATCTCCTCCCTGATCGGCTTCCTGTTCGCCGGACTGGTGGCTCCCGTGCTGGCTCTGCCCGTGACCCTGGTGTGCATCATTGCCGCCCTGTTGGTCATGAAGAACATCTCCCGCAAACAGGCCGCTGTGGCTGCCTGAGTGATCTCCCTTACCTCCCCTCAAAAAGGAAACCGTCCACCAGGGCGGTTTCCTTTTTGCTCTCCGGCCGCAAAAGGACCGTCCAACGTCCGGCTGGCTTTATGTACATCGGAGCCCTTGCTTTTTGGCAAAATGCAGACTATACTAAGGGCGAAAAGCTGAAACGCACCTGTGGAGAGGAGGCAGCATAGATGAGGGAGATGTGTCAGACTTTCGGCATAACAGCACTCGGCGAGACCGTGGAAAGCTGGACACTGGAAAATGAGTTTCTGACAGCGGAGGTGCTTACCTACGGCGCAACGCTGCGGCGGCTGGTATTCGGCGGTGTGGATGTGGTGCTGGGGTACGACACATTGTCGGAATACGAGCGAAACGACGGCTTCTTCGGCGCGACGGTGGGCCGGGTGTGCAACCGAATCGGCGGGGCGTCCTTCGGACTGAACGGCAAGACGTACCCACTGGCGAAAAACGACGGAGAGAACCATCTCCACGGCGGCGTGCGGGGATTTGACAAATACATCTGGGCGGCGGAGCCGCTGGCGGACGGCCTGCGGCTGCACCGTCTGTCGCCTGACGGGGAAGAGGGGTATCCCGGAACGTTGGCGGTGTCGGTGACGTATCGGCTGGCCGGCGAGTCGCTTCGGATCGAATACGAGGCGGAAAGCGATACCGACACCCTGTGCAGCCTGACCAACCACAGCTATTTCAACCTGAACGGCGGCGGTACGGCTATGGCGCATACGCTGGCACTGGCGGCGGAAAGGTATCTGGAGACGTCTCCCGGCTGCCTGCCCACGGGGCGGGCGCTGCCGGTGGCGGGGACGCCCTTTGACTTCCGCGCAGCTAAGACTGTCGGCCGGGACATCGATACGGCGGCGGAGCAGCTGCGGCTGGTGAACGGCTATGACCACCATTTCTGCGTGGACGGAGCCGGTCTGCGCCGTGCGGCGGTGCTGCGGGGCGACAGCAGCGGCATCGCCATGACGATGGACACCACCTCTCCCGGTGTGCAGCTGTATACGGCCAACTGGCTGTCCCGGCGCGGCGGAAAGAATGGGGCGGTATATGAGCCCCGCTGCGCCGTGTGTCTTGAGCCGCAGTTCCCGCCGGACGCAGTACACCACCCGGGCTTTCCCCAGCCGCTGCTGCGGCGGGGCGAAGTATACCGGCACTGCACGGTATACTCCTTTTCAAAATAACAACACATCCCCCGCGCAGTGTATCTGCGCGGGGGATGTGTTGTTATCATTGTGCTCAGCCCATGACCATGCGTACCTGCACCTCTGTGCCGGGTGCGGCCGGGGGAAGCACATTTCCGGTGACCGGCGTTCCGTTCACGGTGAGGGAGACGATGCCTTTTTCTGCATGATGGGGATTCTCTACGGTGATGCGGTAGACTGCACCGCGGTAGCGGCGTTTGATGGTATAGCCTGCCCATCCCGCGGGGATACAGGGATCGATGGCAAGGCCCTCCAGCGTGGGCTGCACGCCGAGAATGGCCTGCGAGATGCTGACGAACGTCCAGGCTGCTGTGCCAGTGAGCCAGCTGTTCTTGCCCTCGCCGAAGGTGGGAGCGTCCTTGCCGGCCACCATCTGGCTGTATACATACGGCTCAGTGCGATGGATCTCACTGATGTCCTCAATATAGGCCGGGCAGGTCTTGCGGTAGACCTCGAAGGCGCGTGTGCCGTGCCCCAGCACCGTCTCGGCGCAGGTGATCCACGGGTTGTTGTGGCAGAAGATACCGGCGTTCTCCTTATAACCGGGGGGATAGCTGGTGATCTCGCCCAGCTCCAGATGATACCGGGTGTAGGCCGGGTGCAGCAGGACGATGCCGTATTGGGTGTCCAGATACCGCTGCACGCTCGCCAGCGCCTGCGCGGCCTGGCCGGTGGCGGCGCCGATGCCCGCCATGACGCACATACCCTGGGGCTCGATGAATATCCGGCCCTCTTCACATACCTGGCTCCCGACGGGCGCGCCAAAGGCGTCGTAGGCGCGGCGGAACCACTCACCGTCCCAGCCGGCATCCAGGACCGCCTGCTCCATGGCGGTAATGGCGCTCTCGGCATCGTCTGCCTCGGCGTCCAGACCCAGATGACGGCAGATATCCGCCCAGGCGCGGCCGTATTTCACGAGCATACCGGCGATAAATACGCTTTCCGCTACCGGCCCCTCGCTGGGCCCGGTGGTCTGAAAGCTCTCGCCGGGATGGGCGGAGAAGCAGTTGAGATTCAGGCAGTCGTTCCAGTCGGCGCGGCCGATCAGCGGCAGACCGTGGGGCCCCAGGTGGTCGACGGTATAGCGGAAGCTGCGCCGCAGGTGCTCCAGCAGCGGCTGCTCCGTGCCGGCTTTTGTGTCGAAGGGCACCGGCTCGTCCAGAATGGCCCAGTCGCCCGTCTCGCGGAGGTAGGCGTCCGTTCCGGCAATGAGCCACAGCGGGTCGTCGTTAAAGCCGCTGCCCACAGCCAGGTTGCCCTTCTTGGTCAGGGGCTGATACTGGTGATAGGCGCTGCCGTCGGGGAACTGGGTGGCGGCAATGTCCAGGATGCGTTCCCTTGCCCGCTGGGGGATCATGTGGACGAAGCCCAGCAGGTCCTGACAGGAGTCACGGAAGCCCATGCCCCGGCCCATGCCGCTTTCGAAGTAGCTGGCGGAACGGCTCATGTTGAAGGTGACCATGCACTGGTACTGGTTCCAGATGTTTACCATGCGGTCCAGCTTCTCGTCGCCGGAGGACACCTGATAGCCGTCCAGCAGCCGGCTCCAATGGTCCCACAGGGCGGCAAGCGCCCGGTCAAAGGCTGCGTCGGAGTTGTAGCGCTCCATCATGGCGTGGGCCTTTTCCTTGTTGATGACGCCGGGAGCGCTCCATTTGGCGTCCTCCGGATTTTCAATGTAGCCCAGGCCCAGCAGCAGGGTTTGGGATGCGCCGGGGGCCAGCGACAGCGTGAACTGCATAGCGCCTACCGGTGCCCAGCCGTGAGCCACGCTGCCGGTGCAGGCACCGTTTTTTACCGCCTGGGGCATGGACGGCGCGCCATACACGCCCATAAAGGCGTCGCGGCTGGTGTCAAAGCCCTCGTAAGGGCGGTCTGCCCACAATACGGCGTAGTGATCCCGGCGCTCGCGGTACTCGGTCTTGTGATAGATGGTGTTGGACTCCAGCTCCACCTCGCCAATGGAAAAATTGCGCTGAAAATTGGAGCTGTCGTCCATGGCGTCCCACAGGCAGAACTCCGCATAGGGAAACAGCGACACTGTGCGGGGCGCATCACTCTCGTTGGTGACGGTCAGCCGGGTCAGCAGGCAGTTGTCGCCCTTGGGCACCAGCATTTCCTGACGGACGGCTATGCCGTTTTTGGAGCCGCGGAGGATCGTATAGCCCAGTCCGTGGCGGCACTCATACTCGTCCAGCTCCGTCTGCGTGGGCTGCCAGCCAGGGTTCCAGACGGTGTCGCCGTCCTTGACGTATACATGAAAGCCGTCGCTGTCCAGCGGGCAGTTGTTATAGCGGTAGCGGGTCAGACGGCGGAGACGGGCATCCCGGTAGAAGGCGTAACCGCCGGCTGTGTTGGACACCAGCGCAAAAAAGTCCTCGCTGCCCAGGTAATTGATCCACGGCAGCGGTGTGCGGGGTGTCTCGATCACATATTCGCGTTTTGCGTCGTCGAAGTGGCCAAAGCGCATAAAAACGTCTCCTTTCGCTCGCGGCGCGGTGCCGGAGCCGATATTCCGAAAACGATTAAGGAATATATGGATATGCGTTCAATAGAGAGAGTAGCGCATTTCTGCGTAAAAAGCAAGCTATTTTTCGGCTAATTTCATAAAAAATGAAAATTATATAGGCAATAACATTGTTACGTTTATTTTCGCTGGAAAATTATACAAATTTTCGCAGTTGTAGTCGTGCGAATATACAAAGTTGAGCATTCTAAACAAACATATATTGCTTTTTCTGCCAGTATGGGGTATTGTAAGAAGCGAAAACGATTAAGTTATGCAAACGGGGGAGTACACCTATGGTATCCATGAAGGACATCGCACAGCGTTGCGGCGTATCCGTGGCCACGGTCAGCAAGGCGCTGAACGGTCAGCAGGATATCGGAGAGGATACTCGCCGACGGATCTGTATCGCCGCGGAGAAGATGGGCTATATGACAAACTCCGCCGCCCGTGCGCTGAAGACCAACCGCACCTATAATTTAGGCGTACTGTTTGTGGACGAGAGGCACAGCGGTCTGGCACATGAGTACTTCTCCGCTGTGCTGGAAAGCTTCAAGGCTGAGGCGGAGGCCCACGGCTACGACATTACCTTCCTCAACCACAACGTGGGTGGAAAGCCCACCACGTATTTGCAGCACTGCCGGTACCGCGGTCTGGACGGCGTGGTCATCGCCTGTGTGGATTTTAACCACTCGCAGGTGCAGGAGCTGGTGGACAGCGGGCTGCCGCTGGTGACCATCGACCACGTGTTCAACAACCGTCTGGCCGTGACCTCCGATAACCTCTGCGGCACGGAGGCGCTGGTGCGCCACGTGTACGAAGCCGGTCACCGGCGCATCGCCTTCATCCACGGCGAGGACACCGCCGTTACCCAAAACCGCCTGACCTCATATTACCGGGCGCTGGAGGCGCTGGGGCTGGAGGCGGAGCCGGACTATGTACGCGCAGGGCGCTACCACGATCCGGAGTGCTGCGCCCGCGAGACGGCCGCGCTGCTGGCGCTGCCGCAGCCGCCAACCTGCATTCTGTTTCCCGATGATTTTTCCGCCATCGGCGGCCTGAACACCATCGCCGCCGCAGGACTGCGGGTCCCCGACGACATCTCTGTGGCTGGCTACGACGGTATCTATCTTTCCCAGACCATGAGCCCGCGGCTGACCACGTACCGGCAGGATACGGCGGCCCTGGGCCGGACCGCCGCCGCGCGGCTCATCGAGCTGATCGAGAAGCCCCGCACCACCGTTATGGACCGCACCGTCGTTACCGGCGCGCTGCTGCCCGGCGGGACGGTAGCCTCACCCCGCACCGAATAAGGTGATACCTGTGCAGAAGGCACAGTATGTATATCACACACTTTTAAGGAGGAAATGCTATGAAGAAGTTTTTGACTATGCTGCTGGCGCTGGTCATGGCGCTGAGCCTTGTGGCCTGCGGCCAGACCGAGCAGCCCGACGCCGACAAGGACGCCGAGGGCACCAGCACCGACCCGTTCTATATCTGGACATGGAACACCGACTATCAGAAGATCCTGGACGAGGTGCTGCCCAAGTACCTGAGCGAGGAGCAGGTCTCCCGCATCCAGATCGTCAATGTGGGCGACTCCAACATTTATCAGGACAAGATCGATGCGATCCTGGCCGATCCCAGCAACGAGCAGTATCCCGACATCATGCTGCTCGAGGTGGGCTATGTGCAGAAGTACGTCCAGTCCGGCCAGCTGATGAAGGCCGCTGATCTGGGCATTACCGCCGAGGATATGTCCAATATGTACGACTACAACCTGAAGCTGGGCAGCGACGCCAACGGCGACGCCTACGCCCTGTTCTGGCAGGCCACGCCCGGCTGCTGGCAGATCCGCACCGACCTGGCCGAGAAGTACATGGGCACCACCGATCCTGCCGAGCTGCAGGAAAAGCTGAGCACCTGGGATAAGGTCATCGAGGTCTCCAAATCCGTCAATGAGCAGAGTGGCGGCAAGGTGAAGCTGCTCAGCGGCGCGGACGATCTGAAGTATGTATTCTGCAACGGCGCCCGCACCTCCGCGTGGTATGACGCCGATGACAACATCGTTATCGATGACGCCGTCAAGACCTACTTTGAGCTGAGCAAGAAGCTGGACGGCCTGACCTTCGACACCAAGATGTGGAGCACCGACTGGGCCGCGCTGAAGGACGGCGACGGTGAGGAGACCGAGGCCTGCATCGCCTTTACCGGCTGCCCCTGGTACACCTACTGGTGCCTGACCGACACCTGGTCCGACAACTCCGTACTGATCCAGGGTCCCCAGGCCTTCTACTGGGGCGGCACCGGCCTGGCGGCTACCGCCAACTGCTCTGACAAGGAGCTGGCCCGCCAGATCATCTACTACACCACCTGCAACACCGAGTCCATGGTGGCCATCAACACCGCCAACGGCGACTATGTGAACAACAAGGCCGCCATCGATTACATCAAGGAGAACGGCTCCGGTACCACCAGCACCTATAAGACCGCCGGTGGTCAGGATATCATCGGCTTCTTCGCTGACAAGTGCGACGGCATCAATGTGCTGGCCGTGGGCGAGGATCAGGTTATCTGCGAGCAGCTGCTGCCCGCCGCTGTGGATGCGTACATCGCCAACGGCGATCTGGATGCTGCGCTCGCTGACTTCGCGGCCTCCATCCACGACAAGTATTCCTACCTGAACGTTAAGTAAGGCGTTTCCCGACAGGCCTCCCTTCCCCGGTGGGGGGAGGGAGGCCTGCGGTCATTTCCCGAAAGGAGGCTCGCTATGCGTGCACCGAAACCGAAGCATAAGGGCATCAGCTACAGCAAGTACGGCTATCGGTTCATTCTGCCGTTCTTTCTGGTGTATCTGGTGTTCTCCCTGTGGCCGCTGCTGAGCACGTTTTATTACAGCCTGTTTGAATACACCACCCGTAATCTGGTAGAGACATCTGCCTTCACGGGGCTGGAAAACTATGGCAAGGTGCTGGGCCTGGTAGAGGGGGAGAAGGCCAATTTCCTCCTGTATCTGGGGAACACGGTCCGGATATGGATCTGCAACTTTGTGCCCCAGATCCTGATGAGCCTGCTGGTGGCCGCGTGGCTGACCGACAACCGCGTACAGCTGAAGGGCAAGGGCGTATTCAAGGTGCTGACCTATATGCCCAATATCATCACGGCAGCCTCCGTATCCATGGTGTTCTACGCGCTGCTGTGTCAGTACGGCCCGGTGATGACCACGCTGCGGAAGCTGGGGTGGGTGGCGCAGACGGCCAACATCATGTCCGACAAGTGGGCCACCAGCCTGACCATCTCCTTTATCCTGTTCTGGATGTGGTACGGCAACACGTCCCTGATCCTGATCTCGGGTATGATGGGTATCAACAGGTCCCTGTACGAGGCCGCCGATATTGACGGCGCCACCTCCTGGCAGAAATTTATCCGCATCACCCTGCCGCTGCTGAAGCCGGTGCTGCTGTATACGCTGGTCACCTCTGCCATCGGCGGATTGCAGCTGTACGACATTCCCGCCCTGTTCAATACCAACGGCGGCACCATCGGTTATCCAGACGATACCAGCACCACCGTTACCATGTACATCATGCGCCTGCATAGTACAGATACCGGCCGCGCGGCGGCGGTGTCCATCCTGCTGTTCCTGGTGACGGTGGCGGTCTCCATGCTGCTGTTCTTCTTTATGAAGGAACGGCAGCCCCGCAAAAAGCATTTTCAGGCAGGAGGTGACGCACAGTGAAGCACCACGACCCCGCCGCCATTCGGCGCGCCAAGATCATCCGCACCATTGTGATGGTGTTCCTGTGCATCCTCAGCCTGCTGCCCTTCTACCTGATGTTCGTCAACGGCACGCGGACCTCCAACGAGGTCAAGTCCGGCATCAGCTTCTGGTTCGGCAGCAATCTGCTGGAAAACCTGCATAACTTCGACCTGAAGCAGCGCGGTCTGGGTGTTACCGCCCTGGGCAGCATGGTCAATTCTCTGCTGGTGACGGTGCCGGCCACCGCGTTGTCGGTCTATTTCTCCGCGCTGACGGCCTACGGCATCCATGCCTACGATTTCAAGCTGAAAAAAGCCGCCTGGGGCTTTATCCTGGCGGTGATGATGGTGCCCACGCAGGTGTTCGCCATCGGCTATTACAAGTTTATGATACAGCTGAAGCTGATCGACACCTACTGGCCGCTGATCATCCCGGCCATCACCACGCCGGTGGTGGTGTTCTTCCTGCGGCAGTATCTGCTGGGCGCACTGCCTTTGGAGGTGGTGGAGGCCGCCCGTATCGACGGCTCCGGAGAGTTCCACACCTTCAATACCATCGTCTTGCCTATTATGAAGCCGGCACTGGCGGTACAGGCCATCTTCCAGTTCGTAGCCAACTGGAACAGCCTGTTCCTGCCTAGCCTGATCATCAACTCCACCGGGAAAAAGACACTGACCATGTTCGTGCAGATGCTCATGGGGGAGTCTTTCCGCGCCGATTACGGCGTGATATTCCTGGCGCTGTCCATCACTATTCTGCCGATGTTCATCATGTATTTCCTCCTTTCCCGTTACATCGTGGAGGGCGTGTCGCTGGGAGGCGTCAAGGGATGAGCCGTACCGTATTTCCTCCTTCCAAATGTCCAAATGGATAACTGCAAAAGAGCCGCTTATTCCGGTTTGGGAATAAGCGGCTCTCGGCCTTTTCACGCGCGATGAATTTTCAGCGCGCCCCGGTGTTCTCTGTGCTCATATCCGGATGTCCCCGTCAGCGGCCTGCGCCTGCCGAAGCAGCGGCGTGCAGGCATCCAGAAATTTCCGTACCTGCTGCGGGCACCGCCCGATATACAGCCGCGGCTCCATCAGCTGCTCCAGCTCCGACCGGCTCAGTCCGAAGACCGGATCGCCTGCCAGCCGGTCCAGCAGGTCGCAGGGCAGACCTTCCTTCATGCGCTTTGTTGCTGCCATAGAGTGTCTCCGAATGACCTCGTGCAGCTGCTGTCGGTCGCCGCCCCGCTTCACCGCCTCCATCATCAGGTCCTCCGTGGCAAGAAACGGCAGATATTCCCGCAGGGTGCGATTTACGATCGCCTCGTTGACGTGCAGACCCGCCGTCACGTTCTGGCACAGCCGCAGTACTGCGTCGATGCACAAAAAGCCCTCCGGCATGGCGATGCGCCGGTTGGCAGAGTCGTCCAGCGTTCGCTCCAGCCACTGGACGGAAGCGGTCATAGGCGCGTTCATAGCGTCGGCTATCATATAGCGGCTGAGAGAGCAGATGCGTTCACACCGCATGGGATTGCGCTTATAGGCCATGGCGGACGAGCCGATCTGATCCGCCTCGAAGGGTTCCTCCAACTGCCGGTCATGCTGCAGAAGGCGGATATCGTTGGCCATGCGATAGGCGCTCTGGGCGATGCCGCTGAGACAGCCGAGGATGCGGCTGTCCGTCTTCCGGGGATAGGTCTGTCCGCATACCGGGAAGCAGGCGGAAAAGCCGAACTCCGCCGCGATGCGGCGGTTCATCTCGTCGATCTTTGCCTCATCGCCGTCAAACAGGTCCATGAAGCTGGCCTCTGTGCCCGTGGTGCCCCGGCAGCCCAAGAACCGCAGTGCGGACAGCACATGGTCCAGCTCCTCCACGTCAGCGAGAAAGTCCTGCATCCACAGGACAGCGCGTTTGCCCACGGTCACGGGCTGTGCCGGCTGGTAGTGTGTATAGCCCAGGGCGGGCGTGTCGGCATATTTTTTCGCGAAGGCCGCCAGGTTGTTCAGCACAGTCAGCAGCTGTGCGCGCAGATAGACAAGGCCATCCCGGTACAGGATCAGGTCGGCGTTGTCGGTCACATAGCAGCTGGTAGCCCCCAGGTGGAGGATCCCCGCCGCCGACGGCGCCGCCTTGCCGTAGGCGTATATGTGTGCCATCACATCGTGGCGTACCTCTCGCTCCCGTTGGGCGGCTGCATCATAGTCGATGTCGGTGATATGCGCCTCCAGCTCGGCGACCTGCGCTTCGGTGATGGGCAGACCTAACTGGCACTGGGCGCGGGCCAGCGCCGTCCACAGCCGCCGCCAGGTCTGATAGCGGCTGTCGTCGGAAAACAGGTGCAGCATATAGTCCGAGGCATAGCGGGATGCCAGCGGGGAGCTGTACATATCGTGAGACATAACGGTCCTCCTTGCTTATCGGATGATCAGGCTCTCTCGCTCGGCGCCCACGGAGACATACCCGATATGGCAGCCGATGGCCTGCTCCACATACTCCACATAGTCCCGCGCCGCCTGGGGCATATCCGCCCATGTACGCACGCCGGAGATATCGCAGTCCCAGCCCGGCAGGTATTCCATGACAGGCTTGGCCCTCTCCAGCACGGCAGGGAAGGGGAATTCGTGGGTGATCTCGCCGTCGATCTCATAGGCGGCGCAGACCGGGACCTCGTCCATGTAGCTGAGGATATCCAGCTTGGTCAGCGCGATATTCGTCGCGCCCTGTACCTCCACGCCATAGCGTGTGGCCACCAGGTCGATGGGGCCTACCCGGCGGGGGCGGCCCGTCTTGGCGCCATATTCCGCGCCGGCCTCCCGCAGCTTTTCCGCGTCGGCACCGAACCACTCGCAGGTGAACGGCCCCTCGCCCACGCAGGAGGAATATGCCTTTACCACGCCCACCACTTCGTCGATCTTTGCGGTGGGCAGCCCCGCGCCGATAGGCGCGTAAGCGGCGATGGTGTTGGAGGAGGTGGTGTAGGGATAGATACCGTAGTCCAGGTCGCGCAGCGCGCCAAGCTGTCCCTCGAACAGAATGGCCTTGCCCGCTGCCTGCGCCTGCCGCAGATACCGCCCGGTGTCCGCTACATAGGGCCGGACCTGTGCGGCATACGTCTCCAGCCACGCGGTCATCTCCGCCACGGTATAGCCCTTGGCACCATAGACCTTCTGCAATATGAGATTTTTCCATTCCAGCAGGTCCTGTAAATGCGCCATCAGGCGATCAGGATACAGCAGTTCACCGGCCTGAATGGTTTTTTTCTGGTACTTATCGGAGTAGAACGGCGCGATGCCCTGCTTGGTGGAGCCGTACATCTTGTCCTTCAGGCGGGCCTCCTCCAGCGCGTCCAGCTCCCGGTGCCACGGCAGCAGCAGGGAGGCCCGGTGGCTGACCATCAGGTTTTCCGGGGAGATGCTGACGCCCGCCGCGCGGAGCGTTTCCATCTCCGTCACCAGGTTTTCGCAGTCCAGCGCCACGCCGTTGCCCAGAATATTCATCACGCCGGGGCGGAACACGCCGGAGGGCAGCAGGTGCAGGGCGAATTTGCCCATATCGTTGATAACGGTGTGCCCGGCGTTGCCGCCGCCCTGATACCGCACCACCACATCATACTGCCCTGTCAGATAGTCCACCATGCGGCCCTTTCCCTCGTCGCCCCAGTTGATACCTACGATCGCGCAATTTGCCATGTTCGCTGCCTCCGTTCCGTGTTATTTTCAAACGACGGTTCATTATACGCGCAGCAAGATAATAAGTAAAACATCGATTTAATATATGGCATATAAGCGAATTTAATAGCAAACCGCACCCAGCACAACTGTACTGCGCCGGAGCAAAAGCTGAAAAGCACACCCCATTGGGGTGTGCTTTTCGCGTTTACTTTTGCAGGAGCTGTTCCAGCGCGGCCATCCGCAGGCATACGCAGAATACCTCCATGGCCTTCTCCAGCTCCTCCACCGGCGGCAGGGAAGGTGCGATGCGGATGTTGCTGTCCTGCGGGTCGACGCCATAGGGGAAGGTAGCGCCCGCGCCGGTCATGGTCACGCCGGCCTCCTTGCACAGCGCCAGCGTCCGTTTGGCCAGCCCCGGCAGGGTGTTCACGGATACGAAATAGCCCCCGGTGGGCTTTTGCCACGAGGCGATGCCCAGCGGCGCGATCTCCCGCTCCAGGCAGCGCAGCACACACCGGAACTTAGGCCGCAGTATGGCGGCGTGCTTCTGCATCAGCGCCAGCGTGTGTGCCTTATCCTGCAAAAACAGTACGTGGCGCAGTTGGTTGACCTTGTCGTAGGAGATCATTTGGATATCCATCAGCTTTTCCATATACGCCAGATTAGCCGTCGACGCGGCCATGACAGATATGCCCGCGCCGGGCAGGGTGATCTTGGAGGTGGAGGCGTACTCGAACACCATGTCCGGGTTCCCCGCCTCGCGGCAGAGTGTCAGTATGTCGTCAAAGGGCACGAACGGCCCCTCGAACTCGTGCACGCAGTAGGCGTTGTCCCACATCAGCAGAAAGTCCGGCGCCGCGGGCTTCAGTGCGGCAATGCGCCGCACCGTTTCGGCGGAGTACACGATGCCGTCCGGATTAGAGTATTTGGGTACGCACCACATACCCTTCACGGCGGGATCCCGCACCAGCGTCTCCACCAGGTCCATATCCGGGCCGGTGGGCGTCATGGGAACGGTGATCATCTCCGCGCCGAAGGACTCTGTGATCTTGAAATGCCGGTCATAGCCGGGAGCCGGGCACAGCCATTTTACCTTGTCCAGCCGGCTCCAGGGTGCTTCGCTGTGGAGCAGTCCGTGGGTATATGCCTTGGCGATGGTGTCATACATCAGCGTCAGCGAGGCGCTGCCGCCGATGAAGCATTCCTCCGCCTGGCAGCCCAGCAGCTCCGCGAACAGTTTTTTAGCACTGGGCAGACCGGACAGCTGCCCGTAGTTGCGGACATCCATGCCGTCCGCCTGGCACTGCACAGGGTCGTGCAGTATGGTCAATATGTCGGATACAGCGTCCAGCTGCGCCTTGCCGGGTTTGCCCCGCGCCATATTCAGCGCCAGCCCCAGTTCACGCAGGGCGTCGAACCGGGCGGAGACCTCTGCGTATTCCCGGCGCAGTGCCTCCGGGGAGAGGGAACGATAAGCGGTCGTCATGATCGTCACTCCTTACTCATTGTTTGTGTGCTGCACCGCACAGTTCGCGGACAGAGGCGATGCCATTGCGGTGCAGATAGGAATCAAGGTCATGGATGATGTTGTGCATGGTCATTGGATCGTTGAAATTACAGGAGCCCACCTGTACGGCGGAAGCTCCGGCCATCAGGTATTCCACCGCATCCCGCCATGAGGCAATGCCGCCGCAGGCGATGATCGGAATGTGCACGGTCTCATAGGCCTGCCACACCAGAAACATATTCATGGGTTTTACCGCCGGGCCGGACATACCACCGGACAGATTTCCCAGGTAGGGTCGCCGTTTTTGTATGTCGATGGTCATAGCCCGGAAGGTGTTGGACAGCGTCAGCGCGTCCGCGCCGGCGTCCTCCGCCGCCCGGCAGCTTACCCGGATATCCGTCACATTGGGGGACAGCTTTGCGTACAGAGGCAGGGTGGTGCGCTGCCGCGTCTGACGTACCGTGTCGTACAGCAGCTGCGGGTCGGAGGAGAAAGGGAGTCCGCTGCCCACGTTGGGACAGGACAGGTTCATCTCCAGGGCGGCGATCCGGGGATCGTCGCCTACCAGTTCCGCGATCTCGGCGTAGTGCACCGGCTCGGAGCCGGAGATGCTCAGGATGACCTGGGTGCCGATGTTCTCATACCGGGGCAATTCGTCCAGCAGAAAGGCCTCGATACCCACGGAGGGGATGCCCACACAGTTGAGCATTCCGCCGCAGACCTCGGCGATGCGGGGGCCGGGATTGCCGGGCCGCCGCAGGCGGTGAACGCTCTTGATCATAACCGCGCCCAGCTCACTGACGGGGAAGCAGTCGGCATTGTTTTCAAAATAATCATAGGTGCCGGAGGCGGGCATGACGGGGTTTTTGAACACCGCGCCGCCCAGCTCCACGGATAGATCAGTCAGGTAACTCACAACGGTGCAAAGGCGCGGCGAGAGGTGTACGCGCCTTCTCCTTTCCAGTGTATTTTGCGCGTCAGACAACTGATGTCCGCCGTAGGCGTCGGTACAGGACCAGTGCTACGATCAGGGAGATCAGGTCTACGACAGGCTGCACCAGCGCGCAGCCATACAGGGGGTATAGGCGATCCAGCAGAAGCAGCAGCGGGATATCCAGCGAGCCCTTCCGCAGGATGGAGCAGATCAGGGATTCCCTGGTGCGTCCCATCGCCTGGAACTGTGTGATCATGGGGTGGCATATGGCCACGAAGGGCATACACAGCACCATTCTGCGTAAAAAGGCGGCGGCGTAAGCCACGGTCACGTCATCCTGGATGAACAGCCGCGCCAGCTGCGGCGCGAACAACTCAAACACGATAACGCACGCCAGCGAGAAGCCCACGGTGATGCTGACGCCGAAGACAAAGCCCTGCCGCTGCCGTTCCCGGTCGCCGGAGGCATAGTTGTAGGACAGGAAGGGCAGCAGCCCCGCCGAGGTGCCCAGCGAAAAGTACAGCGGCAGATTGTCCAGCTTTTTCACGATACCGTAGGCCGCTACGGCCTCTACCGCGTATTTGGATACGAATAGGGACAGCACCGCTAATGACACCACCGTCAGCGCGTATTGCAGCGCGGAGGGAAAACCAATGGACAGTATCTCCCGGATATAAACGCCGGTACGCTTCAGATGGCATGGCCGCAGGGACAGCACCGTGCTGCTCCGCCGCAGCAGACACAGCAGAAAGAACAGCGTGCCTGCCGTGTTGGATATGGCGGTGGCCAGTCCAGCGCCGGCCGCGCCCATATTCATATACTGCGGCAGAATGAAAAACGGGTCCAACACGATGTTCAGCACGCCGCCCAGCGTCACGCCGGCGAAGGCCAGCGCGGCCCGGCCTTCGGCACGCAGCAGATTGGACAGCAGCAGGTTCAGTATCGTGCCCGCGCCGCCCCACAGCAGCGTCCAGCGGGCGTAGGCCGCGGCCACGGGATATACCTCCGCGTCCGCGCCGCAAAGAGAGAGCAGCGGGTGCAGAAACGACCCGCACAGCAGGCTGAATACCGCCGCGCTGGCCAGGCTCAGCCAGAAGGCGATGGCGGAGATGCGCCGTGCGCCGTCCATATCCCTGCGTCCCAGTGCGTGAGACACAGCGCTGGCGCCGCCGATGCCGAAGAGGTTACTCACGGCAGTCATCATCAGGAAGGGGGGATAGGCTACCGTAACGGCGGCTGTCTGTATGGGTGCATTCAGCAGGCCCACAAAAAGCGTGTCCGCCAGGTTGTACAGCAGCGCCACCATCTGTCCGGCGACGGTGGGCAGCATTTGCTGTAATACCGCCCGCCGGACGGGGGCTTTCTCGAAGATATAGATGCGTTTTTCCGTGGAAGACAAGGCGGCTTCCCCCTTTACCGGTGTGCTGCTATGCGATGTGCGTTCCATTATAGCACACGGTCCACGTCAAAAACAGGGCCGCTTTTGCATACACGGACGTAGGATGCTTCACCGCTGTCCTTGTCGTGGGCGGTGCAGATGCAGCCCTTGCATGCGCCCACACCGCAGGCCATGTGCTCCTCCAGAGACACATAGGCCGGGAATCCGTGTTGTGCGTGCAGCTGCTTCATGTGAGCAGCCAGACGATTGGAGCCGCAGGAATAAGCGGCGTCAAAGGGCAGCTGCGCCGCGTCTGCGGCAAAGGCGTCGGTAATGCGCTCATTCGGCGCGGTGGTGGTCCTCACCACGGCGCCCAGCGTGCGGAACAGCTCCTGGTGGAACAGATCGTCCTCACTCTTGGCGCTGAGATAGGCATAGACCTCCGTGCCTTGGGCGCGGAGCTGCTCCACCAGCGGGCGCAGCGGCGCAATGCCGATACCCCGGCCGATGACCGCTGCCCGGCGGCAGCTGCCGTCGATGGGGAAGCCCTTGCCCAGCGGTCCCAGCAGCTCCAGCGTGTCGCCGCCGCGCAGGTGCGACAGCAGCTCCGTTCCCCGCCCCACCACCTTGTACAGGAAGGTCAGTGTCCCCGTCTGCACATCGATATGGTCGATGCTGATGGGCCGCATAAGGAACGGGTCCTGCTCCCGCCAGCTCTTCAGCATATAGAATTGGCCCGGCGCGCTGGCGGCCGCCATCTCGGGAGCCAGGACCGTCAGTGTCATCACGCCGGGAACGACAATGTCCTGGGAACGGACGGATACAGTGTTGTACATGGTGTCCTCCTTGCAGAAGCTGTGCAGGCGGGATAGCCGCGCCTGCACAGCTTTTGCTGTTGTGTTCTGTCAGATCCGGCCGGTGATCAGGCCCAGCAGCGCCATACGCAGGTACATACCGTTGTGTGCCTGGCGGAAATAGGCCGCGCCGGGGTAGCTGTCCACCTCTGTGGCGATCTCATCCACGCGGGGCAGCGGGTGCATGATGGTGATATCCTTCTTGGCGCACTTCAGCAGCTCGTTGTTGACGATATAGCTGCCCTTGCACCGCAGATAGGACTCCTCATCCGGGAAGCGCTCCCGCTGTACGCGGGTGACATACACGAAGTCGGACTGGGAAAGCGCCTCTTTCACATCGGAGGTCTCCACGATGTCGGCGCCCTTGGCGCGCAGGTCGTCAGTGATCTCCTTGGGCATTCTCAGCTCCTCGGGTGAGGCGAAGATCATCCGGTTGCCGAACTGCTGCATGAAGTAGCCCAGGCTGTGTACAGTGCGGCCGTACTTCAGGTCGCCCAGGAAGGTGATGGTCTGGCCGCCGATGTGGCCCTTTTCCTTCCGCATGGTATAGATATCCAGCAGCGCCTGTGTGGGGTGCTGGCGGGCGCCGTCGCCGCCGTTGATCAGGGGATGCTGCGCGATCTCGGCGGCCTCGATGGCCGAGCCGGCCACGGGGTGCCGCATAACGATGGCGTCCACATAGCCGTCCACGGTGCGGATGGTGTCCTGCCATGTCTCACCCTTGGACTGGGAGGAGGCGGAGGCACTGCCCAGGTCGATGGTGCTGGCGCCCATGCGCTGGATGGCGGAGTTGAAGGACAGCCGGGTTCGGGTGCTGGGCTCAAAGAACAGCGTGGCCACCAGCATACCTTCCATGTCTTTGATGGCCTCACCGCTTTTTACGCGCTTTTCATAGATCATGGCTGTGTCCATGATGTGGCACAGCTCCTGCGGGGTAAAGTCATAGCCGTTGATAATGTCGCGACCCTTGAAATTGAAGTCCATGTTTATGTTCCTCCATATGTATGATTTCCGTTCCGCGGGCCTCTGTCAGCGGAGGGCCCGCCCTTCAGCCGCGTAAGATCACTGGATCTTCGGTGTCTGCCGCTTGCTCAGCGTCACAGCTGTGATGACACAGGCGGCCATCAGCACCACGCCGATCACGTCCGTGAGCGCGCCGGGGATCATCAGCGTAATGGCCGCGCCCACCAGCACAAAGCGCAGGGGCATGGGCATCTTTGCGCCCAGCCAGCCGATCATGCCGCCGGCCAGGGCCACGCAGCCCAGCGAGGCGCTGAGGATGGCCAGCAGGATAGAGCCCAGAGAACCATACAGCAGCAGTTCCTGCCCGTATACAAAGATGTAAGGGATCAGGAAGGCCACCGAAGCCAGCTTCATGGCGTAAATGCCCGTTTTCATGGGCGAGCCGCCGGAGATACCGGCCGCCGCGTAGGTAGACAGGGCCACCGGCGGGGTGATGGTGGACATACAGCCGAAGTACAGGATAAACAGGTGTGCGGGCAGGGGATCCGCGCCCAGCTTGATCAGGGCGGGGGCGCCCAGCACCGCCAGCAGCAGATAGGCCGCCGTGGTGGGCAGGCCCATGCCCATGACCAGGGATACCAGCATGGTCATCACCAGCGCGATCATCAGGTTGCCCTGCGACACGGTGACGATCAGACCGGAGAGCTTGATGCCCAGGTTGGTCAGGGAGGTGATGCCCATGATGATACCGGCGCAGGCGCAGGCTGCCACAATGGGGCGCACCTGCTTGGCCACGTCGGTCACCACCGCACCAAAGTCCTTCAGGTGGAAGGCGGTGTCCTTCTTCACATAGCTCAGAGCGATGGTCAGGATGGCGGCATAGGCGCCGGCACGCAGTACGCTGTAACCGCAGATGATGAACACGATCAGCAGCGCGATAGGCAGCAGATAGTAGAAACCGGACTTGAACACCACCCCTACGCGCTCATACTGGGCATTGGGGTCGGGGCGCAGGTTCAGCCGCTTGGCCTCGAAGTACACGGCGATACCCACGGCAAAGAAGTACAGCAGCGCGGGCACAGCTGCGGCCTTAGCCACGGCGAAGTAGCTTACGCCGATCATCTCGGCCATCAGGAACGCCACGGAACCCATGACCGGCGGCAGGATCTGCCCGCCGTTGGAGGCCACTGCCTCCACCGCACCGGCGAAGTTCTTGTCATAGCCGTTGGCCTTCATCAGCGGAATGGTGAAGGTGCCGGTGGTCACGACGTTGGATACGCCGCTGCCGGAGATGGTGCCCATCAGGGCGCTGGAGGCCACGGCGGCCAGCGCGGGACCGCCGGTAACGCGCCCGGTGGCGGTCAGTGCCAGGTTCACGAAGAACTGGCCGGCGCCGCTTTTCTCCAGAAACGCGCCGAAGAGAATGAATATAAAGATAAATGTCGCACTGACACTCATTGCCGAACCGAAAACACCCTCGGTACCCAGATACAGGAACGAGATCAGGCGCTTGAATGTAAAGGCCTGGTGGCTCAGCGCACCGGGGATGAGATGGCCAAACAGGCCATAGAGCAGGAAGATCACGGAGATGGTGGGCAGCGCCCAGCCCAGGGACTCATATCCCATGATCAGGATCGCCACCAGCAGCAGCGCGCCGAAGATCATATCCAGCTCAGTGGTGATACCCAAGCGCCCCTGGATCTCCGCGTAGTGCAGGCAGATGTAGAAGTTGGAGCCGGCGGAAGCCACCAGCCCGATAAAATTGGTGATGATGTGAAAAACTTTCCCCTTCTCCTTGGGGTTTGCCATGTTGAACAGAAAGATGTAGCTGCTCGCCAGACCAAGGTGTATCGCCCGCTGGTATACGGCGGTCAAAACGCCGAACAGTGCAGTGTACGATTGAAACAGGGTCAGCAGAACGGCAATCACAAACGCGATCTTACTCAGTACATCGCTGAATTTTGACTTAGTTGCCATGTTCCGATCCTTTCGTTATTTCCGGAATGTGGGGCCGCACCGGGCGGCGGGCTTCGGCCCGCCGCCCGATGGGACAGGGGGGAAAAGAGAGGGAAGATCAGTCAACAATGCCCATCTCGCGGTAGTACTGCAGGGCACCGGGGTGGATCTCCAGGTTGATGTTGGCAGCGTGGTCCAGGTTGATCTTGGCGGCCATCGCGTGGGAGGTGGAGATCACGTCCAGATTTTCATAGATGCCCTTCACGAACTGATAGGCGGCCTCGTTGCTGAGGCTGCTGTCACAGGCCAGCAGAGTGGGCATGGCCAGGGTGGTGGTGTCCTCGCTGGTGCAGGTGTACAGGTCAGCGGACAGGGTAGCGGTGCTGAAGTAGCTGTGCTGCTCTATCGCGGCCTTCTGATGCTCCTCGTCGATGCTCAGCAGCTTGAAGTTCTTGGTCACGGACAGCTCAGTCAGGGCGCTGTTGGGGGCGGCACTGAAGATGAACACGCAGTCCACATCGCCGTTCTTCAGGGCCTCAACGCCCTCGGCGATGCTCAGCTCAGAGCCCTTCACGTCCTTGTCGGTCAGACCATAGGTGCTCAGCACCGTCCAGCCCATGGTGGAGGCGGAGGAGGCGGGGGTGCCCACCACCACGCGCTTACCGGCCAGATCCGCGATGCTGTTGATGCCGCTGTCAGCCAGCACGGCGATCTCCAGCACGCTGTCATACAGGTTGGCCAGGCCGTACAGCTCATACGCGGGCTCGGACGCAAAAGCATCCTCGGACTGGGTGGCGAAGTACGCGGTGTCGGAGTTCACGAAGCCGACATTGGCCGCGTGGGTGCCCAGCAGACGGGCGTTCTCCACGCCGCCGTTGGTGACCTCGGAGGTGACGAACAGGTTGTTGTCCACGTTGGTCAGGGTGTCAGCGATGCTGACGCCGATGGGGTACCATGCACCGGAGGTGCCGCCGGTAGCGATCACCAGATCGGTGGCCTGTGTCAGCTCCATGCCGGTGGAGGGGTTGCTGTCATCGGTCTTGTCCCCGGTATCATCCTTCTTCTCGCCGCAGGCGACGAGAGACAGGGCCATGACAAGCGCCAGCAGCAATGCAAATAGCTTTTTCATGTCTTTCTCCTTCATAATTTTGAATTTATAATCGCCCCATAAGGGGTAATTACCACGCTTGTTTTATACCAGCCTGGCCATCTCCGCCGCTGCGGCGTCAATGGCGTCCACAATAGCGTCGTAGCCTGTGCACCGGCACAGATTGCCCGAGATCGCCCGCCGTATCTTCTCCCGGGAGGGATGCGGGTCCTCGTGCAGCAGCGCTGTGGCACTCATGATCATGCCGGGCGTGCAGAAGCCGCACTGTACGGCAAAGTGGTCCACAAACGCCTGCTGTAGGGGGCTCAGTGCGCCGTCGTGTCCGGTCAGGCCCTCAATGGTCACCACCCGGCGGCCCTGTACCTGCCCGGCCATGACCATGCAGGAGGTCACCGCCCTGTCGTCCAGCAGCACCGTGCAGGCGCCGCATTCGCCGATGTCGCAGCCCCGTTTGGTGCCGGTCAGGCGGCAGTAGTCCCGCAGCAATGTCAGCAGCGACACCGTCCCCGGCGCCTCCACGCAGACGGGCGCGCCGTTGAGCGTAAAACCTATCTTCATTGGTCCGCCTCCTCTCGGGTGCGGCGCAGTGTCCGCAGCAGCAGCTCCGGGGCCACCGCCAGCTTGTAGCTGGCCGAGGCCCGCCGCCCGGCGGCCGCCACAATGGCCTGTGTTACCAGCTCTGCCGCCTGCATTTCCGCGGCAGGGGAGGGCTGTTCCCTCAAAAGCAGTGCTTCTGCTGCGTACAGCCGCCGCGGCGTGGGGAATACGGCGCCCAGCGCAAGGCGCAGTCCGGTCAGGCGCTGTCCCTCCCATCTGGCCGCGCAGCAGGCGCTGAGCCGGGAGATGGCCAGCGCATTGCGCCGTCCCACTTTTTCATAGGCCATGCGCCAGCTCGCCTCCGGTGGGGAAAAGCGCAGCGCCTCTATGTATTCGCCGGGACGCAGCAGGGTCTGTCCCGGTCCGGTGATGAAGGTATCCACCGGTATGTCCCGGCAGGTGCCCTCCGTGGCGCTGTACAGCCGCACCTCCGCGTCCAGCATGGCCAGCACCGGCAGGGTGTCCGCTGCGGGGCTCCCATGTGCCACATTGCCGCCGATGGTGCCCAGATTTCGTATCTGAGGGGACCCCACCTGTGCTGCGGCAAGGCACAGCACCGGCGCGTACTGCCGCAGCAGCGCGTTTCGTTCTATCTCGGCGAAGGTCGCCGCTGCCCCGACGGACAGCACGCCGTCCTCCGACACGATCCGGTGCAGCGCCGCTGCGCCGGATATATCGATGAACACCGCCTCATGGTCATTTTCCCGGTTCTGCACCGGCATGATATCCGTGCCGCCGGCAATGCACCGGCTGTCGGGGTATTGTGCCATATAGGCCCGCAGCTCCGCGGGGCTGCCCGCTTGCAGAAACATAGCTACCTCTTTTTCTCGTCCAGTATGGCCCGTACCGTTTCCAGGTCCGCCGGCAGGGTGTCTATCCGTGCGCCCAGCGCCGCGGACATAGCGTTGGTGATGGCCGGCGCTACGATAGAGGTGGCCGGTTCGCCAATGCCGTGTACCAGCAGCGGCGGAACGCCGGCGCCTTCCTCCAGCAGCACCGTCCGCACGGGACACATATCCAGTGCTGTGGGCAGCAGATAGCTGTCCAGATCAGCGGCGCGTGTTACGCCGCCCGGTGTGTCGGCATTTTCCGTCAAGGCGTAGCCTACGCCCATGGACACACCGCCGCCTACTTGTCCCACCGTGGCAGCGTGGTTAATGATGCGGCCTATGTCGTGTACGGCCACAAAGTCGGTTACGTCGGTCTTTCCGGTGATGGGGTCTATCTCTACCTCCGCACCGCAGGCGCCATAGGCGTAGGACATATAATTGCTGCCCCGGCATTTCTCTCTGTCCCAGAATGTCTTGGGGGCAGCCCACCAGCCGTGGGCACGCATATCCCGTCCGGTATTCCGCAGGACCCCTACCGCCTCGGTGAAGGTCATCTGCTCGTCACCGCAGCGGACCAGCCCGTCCTCATATACGATGGGTCCGTCGAACCCCCGGTATTCCCACAGTGCGGTGTTGATCTGCTGCTTGGCCTCCTGTGCTGCCAGCCAGGCGGCATTGCCCGCGGTGATGGTCCCCCGTGAGGCGGCGGTGGACCCGGAATCCACACAGTAGTCCGTGTCCGCCGGTGCGATATGTATGCGTTCCGGCGGCAGCCCCAGCTCCCGGCCGATGATGGCCGTCAGCAGCGTGTGACCGCCCTGGCCCACCTCGCTCAGTCCGGTGCTCACGTTCAGACTGCCGTCCGCGTTTAATACGATGGTCACGCCGGAGGTGTCCTGCACCGGTGTGCCCGCACCGTAGGACTCGCCCCGGTACAGGCAGGCGATGCCCCTGCCCACCAGCTTTCCGTTCCGGACGAAGGGCCGCAGGTCCTCGCCGAATTCCCGCCGCAGGCGTTCCAGGCACGCACCTGCGCTCACGTCGCGCATGGGCTGGCCGGAGCCGGATATGTCGCCGTCCCGCAGCAGGTTTTTCTCCCGGAAGGCCCAGGGCGTCATGCCCAGCTGCTGTGCCAGCTCGTCCATCACAGATTCGGTGGCGAAGTCGATCTGCGGCGAGCCGAAGCCACGCACACTGCCGGCATAGCAGTTGTTGGTATAGGCCGCTTTCATGCACACGTCCACGTGTTCCACCCGATAGGGCCCTGTGGCTTCGATACCGCTGCGCCATGTGGTGGTCTTGCTCTTGGACAGGTATGCGCCGCCGTCCACAAAGCCCCGCACCTCAATGGCGGTCAGTGTGCCGTCCCGCTTTGCGCCGGCCTTGTAGTAGATGTGAAAGGGATGCCGCTTTACGCCCTCCAGCAGCGTCTCGCTGCTGCGCCATGTCATGCGGCAGGGCCGCCCGGTGTGCAGCGCCGCGATAGCGGCTCTTGCGGCCATAGCCCCGGCGTCGTCATCCTTGCCGCCGAAGGACCCGCCCATACCGGGCTGTGTCACCCGTACAGCGCTCATGGGCAGACCGCAGGCCGCCGCCACGATACGCCGGATGTTGAAGGGTGCCTTGCACGGGCAGTAGACCCGCAGCTCTCCGTCCTGAGGCGACACCACCACGCTCTCTGGCTCGATGGCCCCGGGGATCACCCGCTGGGTGCGGAATTCCCGTTCCACGATGATGTCCGCCTCGTCAAAGCCCTGTGCCGCCCGCCCCTTGCGGACGCGGTGTTCCAGTATCAGGTTTCCGTCGTCGTACAGCTTGGGCGCGTCCGGCAGCAGTGCTTCCTCCGGGTCGAATACCGCGGGCATGGGCTGGGCGTCATAGGTGACCAGCCGCGCCGCCCGGTCTGCCGCCTCCTGTGAGACGGCCGCGACCACGGCGATGCAATCGCCCCGGCTCCGTATAGTGTCATATACCATGATGGGCTTCTCATTGTCGCCCACATTTCGGCCCGGTATGTCCCGGGCGGTGTACACACCGGCCACGCCCTCCGCCGCCAGTGCCGCCGCGGTATGCACCGCCAGCAGCTTCCCATGGGGGAGGTCCGCGTGCACTGATTTTGTGTACAGTATACCGTCAAAGGCGAGGTCCGCCGCGTATTTCGTCCGCCCGGTCACCTTGTCCCGGGCGTCCACCCGCAGGATGTCCTGTTCACGTTGCGTCACGGCGGCATACCTCCCCTCTGTGTTTCTTGTTTCCCGTTACGGCAGCAATTCCGCCGCCCAGTCCTCTGCCTGTGCCAGCGCCTGCTGTTCAATATGGGCGGCGGACCGCAGTCCCTGCTGGTCCAGCCCGTCGTAATGTACGCCGCCCACGGCGGCCACGGCACAGCCGGCCACGGCGCTGAGCCGTTCTGCCAGCGCCCGCAGCAAGAATTCGTCCTTGTGCCCGCTGCGATTGAGAACGCTGCTGTCGGCGCTGTCCGCGCCGCTGCCTGTCAGGCTCTGCCGGTGTGTGGCCAGTACGACGCAGCCTACGTGGGCCGCCCCGCCGGTCACGGTCAGCAGCAGGTCGCCGCCCAGCCGTTCCAGCCGGTAGTGTATGGACAGTCCGCCGTCGCTCAGTGTTCGCTCCACCACACGCTCAGCCATTTCCGTTCCACCTGAACCTTTCCCCGCCGTCCAGACCCAGCAGCCGCAGCGTCCGGCTGACTGTCTGATCCACGATGTCGTCCACCGTCTGCGGCCGGCTGTAAAAGGCCGGTACCGGCGGCAGGATAATGCCGCCCATCAGCGTTACCGTCTCCATGTTGCGGATGTGGCTCAAATTCAGCGGTGTTTCCCGCGTCAGCAGTATCAGCCGCCGCCGCTCCTTCAGCATCACATCCGCCGCCCGCACCAGCAGGCTGTCGTCATAGCCCATAGCGATGCCCGCCAGGGTCTTCATGCTGCATGGGGCGATGACCATGGCGTCCGCGCAGCTGGAACCGCTGGCCGCCTGTGCGGCCATGTTACAGTTGTCGGATACCCGGTCCGCCAGCGCCTTGACCTGCTCCACGGTGAGATCCGTTTCCAGCCGTATGGTCTCTGCGCCCCAGTCGCTGAGTATCAGCTCTGTCTCCTGTCCCAGCGCCCGCAGTGCCTCCAGCAGCCGGATACCGTATATACAGCCCGTCGCACCGCTGATGCCCACTGCCACCATGTCCATTCCTCCCGTCTGTTTCGTACATTTTGCCCGGCCCGCGGGCGTTACAGTGCCTCTGTGATCCGTATGATCGTCTCCGGCTCTGTGAAGTTGGCAGTGCCGATCTCCACGGCCTTTGCGCCGGCGGCCATGTATTCCTTTACGTCCGCGGCGCACACGATACCGCCGCAGCCCACCACGTCGACAGCGACCTCCTGGGCCACCCGCCATGTCTGGAACACGGACAGAGGCCGTATGGCCGGGCCGGACAGTCCGCCCACCATGCTGCCCAGCCGTGAGCTGCCGTCCGCCTGCAGGGCCATGCCCCAATAGGTGTTGGCGCATACCACCGCCTGCGCCCCGGCGTTCTGTGCCGTCCGCGCCGCATCTACGATGTCTCCGGCGCAGGGCGACAGCTTCGCCCACACCGGCAGCCGTCCGTCTGCGGCGGCACGGATGCGCTGCGCGCACTGCTCCAGATACGCCTTGCTTCCCAGTGTCCGGTATTCCTCGTAGGCGCAGTGGAGGTTCACCTCCACGCCGGCCACTGCCGGCAGCTCCGCCAATGCGTCCGCCATACGCCGTATTTCCTCCGGTGTGCCGGTGACGCTGGCAATAATGGGCACGTCATAGCCCACCAGTCCCTTGTAAAATACCTGCGTGAATTTCTCATATCCGGGGTTTTGCATCCCCACGCAGTTCAGCAGCCCCGAGGGTGTCTCCCACAGCCGGGGCGCCTCCGCGCCACGCCGGGGTTTGACGGTCATCGTGCGTGTCACCAGCCCGCCCAGACGGTGCAGGTCGATATAGTCCGCATAGGAGGAGCCGAAGCCCATCGTGCCCGCCGCGTTCAGCAGCGGCGAATGCAGCGTCACGCCGCCCACTGTGATGTTATCCATGAAAGATCACCTCACCCATCGGGAATACCGGTCCGTCCACGCAGACTTTTTTGTACAGCACGCCGCCGTCGGCTTTCCGCATGGGAAAGCCGCAGCCGGAGCACGCGCCGATGCCGCAGGCCATGCGTTCCTCCAGAGACACATAGCCCTCCGCGCCGTTTTGTGCGGCCCACTGCTGCACCTTAGCCAGCATGGCCGTCGGCCCGCAGGCGTACACGACGCCTGCCGCTGTTTCCGGCAGGATATCCGTTACCAGGCGGCCTTCGCTCTCATAGGCGGTGTGTACTGTCCCGTAGGTCCGCAGCGTCTTTCCGCACAGGTCATGGGCCGCGTCGCGGCAGCCCAGATACACGGTCACAGCCGATCCTGCATCATGCAGTGCCCGGGCCAGCATACACAGGGGCGCCGCCCCCATGCCGCCGGCTACCAGTATCGCCTGCTCGCCCTCCACGGGGAACGGCGTGCCGATGGGGCCCATCACGTCCAGGGCCTGGCCCGCCCGCACGGCGGACAGCAGGTCGGTGCCTGTGCCCACCACCCGATAGAGCAGTGTCAGCGTGCCGCCGATGCTGTCGGCTTCGCAGATGCTGATGGGCCGCCGCAGCAGCGGTGCGGTGCCGCTGCCCACCCGGATAAACACGAATTGTCCCGGCCGGCAGCGCTGTGCGATCACCGGTGCGTGGAGTGTCATTTTATAGTAGCCGTCCAGAATACGGCTGTTTTCCCGTACGGTGGCCATTTCACGAGTCCTGTCAGACATATTCCGCCTCCTGCGGCTTACTTCCGCCGCTTATCCATAAAGTCCCGCAGCATTTCCTCGATATACGGTGCGTCCTGTCCGGGTGTGAACACAGGGGCGAACGCCTCCTTGTCCTCCAGCGGCGCGGTGGCGTCGATGCCCATCTTGGACGACGCACGGGGATACGGCGCGGAGGGATCCAGCGTGGGGCTGTACATCACCGGCAGTATCATCACATCCCGGTCCGCCTGCATACGGGTGTTGATCGCCCATTCCACCTGCTGCATATCATGTACGTCGATATCCTCGTCTACCACCACACACAGCTTGATGCCGATGTTGGCCGCCAGAAGGGCGGTCATCACATTCCGCGGCTCATAGGGATGGCGCTTCTTGATGGACACCACGCAGTGGTGGCGGCTGGTGCCGCCGGAGGTCAGGCAGATGTCGTGGATGTCCGGGCAGATCTTGTACGCCTCGCGGTAAGCCAGCGCTGTGGCCGCCAGATCCATCATCCAGTGGTTTTCCGTCATGGGCATACCGGTATAGGCATTCTGGAAAATGGCGTCCTTCCGCATGGTGATGGCGGTGATCTCCACCACCGGGGCTTTGCGTACCTCGCTGTACGTGCCGGGATACTCACCGAAGGGGCCGTCGTCCTCCCGCAGACCGGGCAGGGTGCGTCCCTCGATAACGATCTCCGCGGTGGCAGGCACCTCTACGTCGATGGTCTTGCATTTGACCATCTTCACCGCCTCGCCCCGCAGGCCGCCGGCCATGCCCATCTCATCGGTGCCCAGTGCCGGCCGGCACTGTGACGCGATGGCGATGATGGGGTCGCCGCCGATGACCGTGGCGATCTCCGTGCCCTTTCCGTTGTCCTCGTTGCGTTCGATAATGGTACCCAGATGCCGTCCCTTGGGGGCAAAGCAGGTCATGTGGTTCTTGTCCAGCAGCAGCATCCGGTGCATGGAGGAGTTCCGCACACCGGTGATGGGGTCGTTGGCCATCTGCACGCCGGCGGTGATATACGGCCCCAGGTCCTTCTCGAAGTTCGTCAGGATGGGCAGCTTGTACAGGTCCACCGCGTCGCCGGTCAGCACCACCTCGTGCACAGGAGCCTCGTCGTCACCCACCGTTACCGGCGGGATAAACTTGTTCTCGTGGGCTACGTATTCCTTAATAACGCTCTTTGTATCATCGCCCAGACCCAGTGCCAGACGCACTCTCTCGCGGGTGCCGTACAGGCCGGACAGCACCGGCATATCGTAGCCCTCCACATTGGTGAAGAGCAGCGCCGGACCACCCATGTCCGATGCCTTGCGCGTAAAGGCGCATATCTCGTGTACCGGGCTGACCTTCTTGTCGATGACCATCAGGTCGCCCCGCTTCTTCAGCTCCTCCAGAAATTCCCGCATATCGTTGTAATGTGCCATATGACTGTCGCTCCTTCCGTTCTGTCTGTGGCTATCGCGCCGTCCGCCGTCTGCGGGCCGCGCTGTTGCGTATGATGTTGTCCACGGTGTTTCGCCCCTGCTGGCATGGATGAGGGAGACTGTGTCCGTCTACTGTGTACAGTATACATTACAGTGTACACCACGATTTTTTCCCGCGCCAGGGGAGGGGAGAGGCGGCGGAACACCAGCCGCCGCAAAAATGATGTTACAGTTTACACGTCGGCCCGGGCAAAGTCAATAACCGGGCCATAGCGGTTTCACATCACTGCTATTTGTTGAAATGATACATTTCACAATAAGAAAGTTCATGTGTCATTTATACGACACTATTGTCTAAGGAAAGGCAATGCTTTGGACAGGCCGCCGCACACAGGCCGCATTCCCGGCACCGCCGGTCAGATACCCGCCATTGCTTGGTCTGCCGGTCCACGGACAGCGCGCCATAGGGACATTTCTTCGCGCACAGGCCGCAGAATACGCAGCCCTCCGTGGTGTGCAGCCGCCGTATGCCGCCCTCTGCCTTTACGGGGCGGTAGGGCAGGTCGTGGATGTCCAGCCCCGTGGCATCGCATACCGCATTGATGATGGCCGGTGCGCTGGGCACCACCGCGCACTCCGAAATGCTCTTGGCGCCGTAGGGCCCGGTAGGTTCGCCCTCTTCGATAAAATCCGTCTGCAAACGGGGCATTTCCGTGGCCCGGAAGGGCCGGTAACTGTGCAGGCTGCTGTCTCGCAGCTGTCCTGCCGCGTCAAAGGCCAGTTCCTCCCGGAGCGCGTAGCCCAGACCCATCTGTATGCCGCCCTCCAGCTGTCCCTCAATGCCCATCCGGTTCATCACCCGTCCCACATCGTGTACAGCGATGTAGTCCGTCACCGTCACCGCGCCGGTGGCCTTTTCCACCTTTACCCGCGCCATATGTACGCCGTAGGACCCGGGGGTGTGTGCCGATGCGTGAGTAGCTACACCGAATATCTCATGCTTTTGTACGCTCTGGGCGTAGTTCATTATCTCCGCCAGCGAGGCGCTGCCGCCCTCCGGCAGCCACGCCCGTCCGTCGTGCAGAGAGATGTCCTCCGCCTGGCCGCCCAACAGTCCGGCAGCGGCGCACCGCAGCTGTACCGCCGCGTCCTCCGCGGCCTTCTGCACCGCGCTGCAGCTGACATACACGCCCCGGCTGGAAAAGTCGCCCAGGTTCCACCCGCACACATCCGTGTCCGAGGCTACGCAGGCCACCTGTTCCGGCGGGATGCCCAGCGTCTCCGCCACTACCTGTATCTGCACCATCAGCTGTCCGTTGCCCATATCGTGGGTGCCGGAGTGCAGCACACAGGTGCCGTCATCGTTCATCTTGACCACCATGCAGTTCTGGTCGATCTGCGAGCCGAAGGCCCCGCTGCCGTGCAGTCCCATGGCCCAGCCCTCGCCGATGAGGTACTTTCCGCCCTCATCGTCCATGTCCGGCCAGTTCTGCCGCAGTGCCATGGCCCGGCGCACGCAGTCCTTGGGCCGGGGGTTGCCGATGGGGTGCCCCGCGAACAGGTCGCTGTCCTCCGGATCCACCAGATTTTTCATCTGTAATTCCGTGTAGTTCATCCCAAGCGCGCCGGCGATCTTATACAACTGCCGTTCCATGGCAAAGAATACCTGCGGCGAGCCGTAGCCCCGCATGGCCCCCGCCACCGGCGTGTTGGTATATACGGGTATGCCCACAAAGCGCATATTCGGTGTTTTGTAGCCCTTGAACACCTTGGCGCTCATGGCGCCGATCACGTTCCCTGCGCTGGAGGCATATGCTCCGGTGTTGGTGATGGCCGTGATCTCCTGTGCCACGATGGTGCCGTCGTTTTTCACGCCGGTCTTCACCGTGATGACGCTGGCATGCCGCACCCGCGTGGATATCATGCACTCCCGCCGTGTGGCAGTGAATTTCACCGGCCTGCGGCACAGCATCGCCAGCGCTGCGGGGATCAGCTCCACCGAGGACTCCATCTTTCCGCCGAATGCGCCGCCCATGGTGGGGCTTACCACCCGCACCTTGCTCAGCGGCAGGCCGAATATCCGGCTCAATACGATCCGTTCGCCAAAGGTGTTCTGATACGGCGCGGTGACGGTCAGCCGCCCCTGCGCGTCCACCTCCGCGATGGCGGTGTGGGGCTCGATGGCGCAGTGGTGTACCGCCGGCGTGCGGTAGGTATCTTCAAACACCCGGTCCGCCTCCTGAAAACCCTTCGCCACGTCTCCCGTGTTTTTCTCGATCCGCAGCGCGATGTTGCTGCTGCCGTGCAGGGGATAGGCGTCCTCCCGCATGGCCTCCAGCGGATCCGTCACCACCGGCAGCGGCTCGTATTCCACCTCGATCAGGTCGATGGCCGCCTGGGCGATATCCTCTGTCTCCGCCGCCACCGCCGCCACCCGGTCGCCCACAAAGCGCACCGTGTCGTCAAAAATGCGCTCCGTCTCGATAGGCGCCGGCGCCTGCATATAAAACCGCGTGGTGCTGTTGAACCGCGTCTGCGGTGTGTTCTGATAGGTAGCCACTGCCCACACGCCGGGCAGCGCCTCTGCCGCTGTGGTGTCGATGCGCTTGATCCGCGCGTGTGCTATCGGCGAGAAAAGCGCCTTGGCGTACAGCATCCGCGGCATGGTCATGTCGTCCACATACAGCAGTTCCCCTGTTGCCTTGGCCGCCGCATCCTGCACCGGGTAGCTCTTTCCGATGTACGTCAGCTCCTTCACCGGTCCTGCGCCTCCAGCCGCCGCGCCGCCTCCCGGACGGCCTCCTCGATCTTGTAGTAGCCGGTACAGCGGCACAGATTCGGTGCCAGCGCCTCCCGTATCTCCTCGTCACTGGGGTGCAGCGTCTTGTCCAGCAGTGCCTTGGCGCTCATCACCATTCCCGGCGTGCAGAAGCCGCACTGGACGGCTCCGCAGTCGATAAACGCCTGCTGTATGGGGTGCAGCTGTCCGTTCCGGCTCAGCCCCTCTATGGTCTCCACCCGATGTCCCGCCGCATCCTTAATAGGTACCTTGCAGGCGTTCACCGCCGTGCCGTCCAGTATCACGCGGCAGGCGCCGCAGTCGCCGGAGGAGCATCCGTTTTTCGCGCCGGTCAGGCCCAGCGTCTCCCGCAGTACCCGCAGCAGCGTCCACTGGGGCGGCACGCATACCGTGCGGAGCACGCCGTTTATATATAATGAGAAGTTCTCCATGTGCCGTCCTCCGCTTCTGCCGCCCGGCGTTATCCGCCCATGTCCGAACCGGCTGTATCTGTCTGCCCCGGCATACTGTGTCCCGGGCAGGGGCCGCCGGTCATGGTATACAGCGCAGACGTTGTTTCTGCGTGTATTTAGATTGGATACTGTATACAGTATTCTTTGTGTACATATTTTACTCGCATTTCACCCCGCCGTCAATAGAAGTGCAGCATTTCTGCCCTTAGCACAAAAATAAACCCCACTTTTTTGACAATTATGACAAATCATCCCCGCCCCGCCCGCAGCCCTCAAGCCTTTCCCTCGAGGGGTTCGCGGTGGTGAAAGACACGCCGGTGGCCTGTCAGACCCGCGAACCGACCCGCAGGGAGACAGGTGCCCCGAGGGGGCGGATGAGGTGTAGCCGCGCAGCGGCGAAACACCCCTAATTTCCATTTTCTGTCAAATTCTCCCGTTTTCCATTCCCGGTAACAGAAAAAATGTGTAAAATTTCCATAAAAAGGCTGGACAAACGATGTGACTGTGCTATAATTTGACTATCCGCAGAGGTACCTCTGCTTTGGCGTTTTAACAAGCTTAAAACGAAGCGGGCTGCGGAAATCTAAAACAACGGGGAATGAACAATGAAAAAAGTATTAGCAACCATTCTGGCCCTGGTCATGGCGCTGAGCCTGTGCAGCGTCAGCTGGGCCACGGAGGACGGAGATACTGAGGGAACGACTGCTACAAAGCCGGCGGTTGCCAAAGTTGGCGACCAAGAGTATGCGACACTGGCTCAGGCGATTAATGCGGAGGGCGCAGAGAAGGTCATTACACTTATTGCGGAAACTAACGAGGATGTCACAATTCCTGCCGGCAAAAAGGTCACACTGAATTTGAACGGGCAGAAGATTACAAATGTCAGTGAAGACACCATTAAAGTGGAACAGGGCGCTACGCTGATTATTGAGGGTAGCGGTACCGTGGACAATGTGACCCATCAAAAGGCAGCTATTTACAATAATGGTGCGGTGATTTTGAACGGTGGTAGTTATACTCGTAGTGCGGAAGCCAGTACATCTACGACTGACCCTAATGGTAACAGTTACTATAATATCCTGAACCATGGTATAATGGTCATTAACAAAGGCGTAGAAGTGACATCCAAAGGCCACTTTTCCAGCTTGATTGATAACGGTTATTACAACTATTCGGAGAGTACAAATGAACGGAAAGGTTATAAGGAAGGAGTGGGACAGCTTAAGCCTTTGCTGACGATCAACGGTGGTACATTCAGCGGCGGCATTAACACCATTAAAAATGATGACAATGCAGAGTTGATTATCAACGATGGACATTTCAGCAACATTACACAGTCGGCGGTACAGAATAATAATGTTGCTGAGATTCATGGTGGCGTGTTTGAGGCCAATGGTCATAACGCTATTGAAAGCAGATATTTTGACGGCGGTAAGAACGCTGGCACAATTACCGTTACAGATGGCGAATTCAATGGGAAGGTTACGATCTCAGAAAAAGCATATGCGAGTATCAGTGGAGGTATTTTTACTGCTGATTTGAATTCCATCATAAAGTCGGATCCGCCTATGGCGACTATTGTGAAGGACGGTAAGACCATTTATGCCGTGGGTAATGCTTCCATTTCCAAGGCGGCAACTGATGGCAGCAAAGTTACGGTTACGCGTGGTGAGACTGTTGAACTTACTGATATTCCCACTGGGGTTGAAGTAACTAATAACACAAGTAAGGCGTTTACCGTTAATGGCAACACGATTGCTGCCGGTAAGACCGAAACGGCCAAGCCTGCCCCCACCCCCTCCACCGGCGGCTACTATTACTACCCCTCCACCCCCGGCATCACCGCTGAGCTGAACGGCACCAACAAGTCCGCTACGGATTATCCCGGCGGCGACTACGGCCTGGTGTTCCGTTCCACCGCGGCGTTCAGCACCTTCCAGGGTGTCCAGGTGGACGGCAAGACCCTTGCCAAGTCCAACTACACCGCTGAAGAGGGCTCCACCGTGGTGTACCTGAAGGCCGCGTACCTCAAGACGCTGGCGGCGGGCAAGCACACCATCACCATCCTGTCCACGGCGGGCAACACCAGCATGGACTTTACCATCGGCGGTAAGAGCAGCAGCCCCCAGACCTTCGACGCGGGCGTGGGCATCTACGCCGTGACGGCTGTCCTGTCCGTGACCGGCATGGCCTGGACCGCTAAAAAGCGTCACTAAGCGAAAAAAGAAAGCCCGAAAGGGCTTTCTTTTTTTTGCCGCGCATCTGAAAACCCCTTGCAAAAGGGAAAGGAATATGTTACCATGTACTTTGTATACAGTATCCCATACACATGTAAGAGAGACTGCACTGCGCCCAAGCCCCGGCAGGGGAGGGAAAATCGGCAAAATTTGCCGGTTTTGCTTGCTTTTCCCCGCAGCAGCGGGTATAGTGTGTGTAGAGCCGCCTGCTGCGGTATAAAAAGAAGGGGGCAGAGAGAGATGACAGCCTTCACACCGGTGGACCCCGCCAATCCCCAGCGCGAGACGATATATAGCCAGCTGAAAAACGCCATTATCAACGGCGATATCGCGCCGGATGAGCGCATTGTTGAAACAAAATACGCCGATATTTTCCGCGTCAGCCGCACCCCCGTGCGCGAAGCCATCCGTATGCTGGAGCGTGAGGGGCTGGTGGTCTACGAGCCCCGTAAGGGCGCCGTGGCCCGGCCCAGGCTGACCCGTGCCGAGGTGGACGAGGTCTATACCATCCGTTCCGCCCTGCAGCTGCTCAGCGTGGATGCTGTGGTGCGGAACATCACCGACGCGCAGCTGGACGCCATGGAGGCCGACAACCGCGGCTGCGCCGAGGCGCTGGACAAGCATGACGTCGGTGCGTATTTCCGCCACCTGGACGAATTCAACGGCCTGTTGACCCAGAGCAGCAATATGCCCCTGCTCATCAAGCTCCTGGACCAGATCGAAAGCTACAGCGCCACCACGTCGTTTCAGAACCCGGAGCACGCCCGCTTCCGCGAGAGCGTGCTGTCCGATGACGAACGCCGCCGCCGTGCGTTGGCGGAGCACGAGGAGATCGTGGCGTCCCTGCGGGCCCGTGATGCGGATCGCCTCCGTCGGGTGCTCACCGCCCACACGGCCAACGTTCACGAGGCCGCACTCCAGCGCTACGGCAAGGAGGACTGACGCACAGACCCCATCTGCATGACGGATATGTACCATCTGCATAGCGGGTATGTACCGTCTGTATGACGGGTATGTACCGCCTGCACGAGACCCCCGTGACCTGTCATGGGGGCTTCTCTTGAAGACTAAGTGTATACAGTATACATATCAGAGGAGGCACTTATGGACTGGGACAGAGTCATCTACAACGGCACGGTGGTCAACGATGACGGTATGCAGCGTGCCGATATCTACATCCGTGACGGCCGGGTCGCCGCCGTCACGTCCGAGCGCCTGCCCGGCACCGTCGGCGAAGCCACCGACGCTTCTGGCCGCTATATCCTGCCCGGCCTGATCGAGACCCACGTTCACTCCCGCGACGGCCGTCTGGCCACCGGCGAGAAGGAGGATTTCCGTTCCTCCACCGCGGCGGCTGCCGCCACCGGTATTACCACCGTGTTCGAAATGCCCAACTGCACCCCTACCATTCACTCGGCGGAGTCTCTCCGCGATCTTGTCTCGGTCATCCAGCCCAAGGCCCATGCGGATTTCTGCGTCTGGGGCCTGGCTTTGGGCGATGCCAATCTTGCCAGCCTGCCTGCTTTGGCGGAGGCCGGCTGCATGGCCTTCAAATTCTTCTGGGGCTACGCGGTGGACCACCGGGACAACAGCCTGATCTACAACTACCGTGAGGGCATGGACAACGTCCTCCCGCCCCCGGACGACGGCCAGATCTACCGCCTGTTCCGCGCCGTGAAGGCCACCGGCAAACGCCTGGGCATCCATGCGGAGAATTTCTCCATTGTTCGAGCCCTGACGCGGGAGGCCCTTGCCACCGGTGCGCAGGACTACGCCGCATTGCTGCGTACCCGCCCCGTCAGCTGTGAGACCTCCATCATCGACACCGCCATCGACATGGCCAAGGAGCTCTCCATGCCCCTGCACGTCCTCCATGTGGGTGTAGGCGACGGCGTGGAGCACCTCCGCCGCGCCAAGGCTGACGGCGTGGATGTCACCGCCGAGACCTGTACCCATTACCTGACCTTCACCGACCGCGACGCCCGCCGCTGCGGCGCGGTGATGAAGACTTACCCTCTCATCCGTACCGCCGCAGATCGCCAGGCAGTATGGCAGGGCCTTGCGGATGGTACCCTGGACTGGGTCTGCTCCGATCACGCGCCCCACACCTGCGAGGAAAAGCACCGTTCCTTCTGGGATGCCCCCGCCGGAATCAGCGGTATCGAGGGTCTTTCTCCTGTGCTGCTCACCGCTGTCCACCGCGGCCTGCTGACGCTGCCCCGCGTGGCGGCGATCACCTCCGCCAATGCGGCCCGTACCTTCGGCCTCTATCCCCGCAAGGGCGTTATTCGCCCCGGAGCCGACGCCGATCTGGCCATTGTGGATATGTCCGCGGCCTACACCTTCCGTCAGGAGAAGATGTACTCTAAAGCCAAATGGTCCCCCTATGACGGTATGTCCTTCCAGGGCCGGGTGGTCGAGACGATCCTCCGTGGCCGCACCACTATGCGTGACGGTCAGGTCCTGCCCGACTGCTTCGGCCAGTTCCTGCCAGTCTGCACCAAATAGCTTGTTTTCTCCCTTTACTCCTTTTCCTCCCCCTTGCAACGAACGGCTCCCAGGCACGCACCTGGGAGCCGTTCGGCTTGTTCCGTATAAAAGGGACCGCTGAATGGTGGCCCCTTTTGCTGTTTGGCAGCCACCTTGCTGGTTTGGAATGTTTGGCACAAAGCGTTGCGGGTAACAGGGAATTCCGAAATGTCTACTGGGAAAAACAACAAAAGTTTTTCGCCGTGTTTAGGCAACTCTACAGAAATAGAGCCACGCCGGTCCTTTTCCGTTGACAGATCACAAAAGAGATGGTATTTTGAAACTGTGCTCGAGCACAGCCAATCCGTGCTCGAGCACAAATGACACATCGCCAAGGGCGATACAAATTTCGGAGAGGAGAAGCGGACGCGTGACCATCAAGCAGATCGCCGAAAAAGCGGGCACCAGCCGCGGCACCGTCGACCGGGTACTCAATGGCCGCGGCAACGTAAATCCCGAGCTGGCCAAGCGTATATTGGACATTGCCGAGCGTGAGCGCTACCAGCCCAACCAGCTGGCCCAGGCGCTTATTCGCTCCCGTCAGCGCACCCACATCGGCATGGTCATACCCTCCGTCGGCAATCCCTTTTTTGACGAGGTGCTCCGCGGCGCACAGAGCCGCGCCAGAAAACTCTCCAGCTACGGCACCACCCTTACCATCCGCGAGATCAAGGGCTACGACGCCGCCACGCAGCTGCAGGCCATGCGCCGGCTGGTGGCCGAGGGCGTGGACGCGCTGGCGGTCATGCCGCTGGATGTGCCCGAGGTTGCGGAGTACCTGCAGTCACTGCCCATACCGGTGGTCACAGTCAACACCGATATCGATGTCGACCGTGTGGCCTTTGTCGGCTGCGACTACTACAACAGCGGTATGATCACCGGAGATCTGGTGCAGCTCATGCTCAATGGCCGGGGCCGCGTGGCGGCTGTTATCGGCAGCACCAATGTCCGCGGCCATATGGACCGCGTGCGCGGTCTGCGGACCGCACTGGAGGGCACGCCGGAGATCACGGTGGACGCCGTGCTGGAAAATCAGGACGATGACGATGTCTCCTATCAGGTGCTGCGGGCCTATCTGGCGGACCACACGCCGGACATGGTGTGCTTTGCCGCCGCCGGTATCGACGGCGGTATGCGGGCCATCCTGGAAAGCGGAAAGAATATCCGCGTGCTGGCGGTGGACGGGACGGAGGCCGTGCTGCGGTATATGGAGGAAGGGCGCATTGCCGCCACTGTGACCCAGGAGCCCTTCGCCCAGGGGGACGAGGCGGTGCGTGTGCTGTTCGACTATATCCACACCGGACGGCGGCCCGCCGCCGGCGTGGTGTATACCCACAACCGTGTGCGTGTGCGGCACTCGCAGTAAGTTTGTGATCCGATCGGCACAGGCCGATGATGATTTAACTTTTTAACAGGAGGAATGTATCATGGGAAACAGACCGGTAACTCTTTGCACCTGCCAGTGGGCGGACCTGCCCTTCGATGAACTGTGTGCGCTGGCGTCCAAGATGGGCTATGACGGCCTGGAGGTCGCCTGCTGGGGCAATGGCATCGACATTGATCGTGCATACAGCGATGACAGCTATGTGGCCTGGATCAAGGAGACCCTGGCGAAGAACAACCTGATCTGCAAGGCCCTGGCCTGCCACATCATCGGCCAGTGTGTGGGCGACGCTCCCGATCCCCGGCTGAACAACTTTGCTCCCGCGGCGCTGGCCGACAAGCCGGAGGAGATCCGCGCCTGGGCGATCGACACCATGAAGAAGGCCCCCGTGGTGGCCAAGAAGCTGGGCTGCTATGTGGTCACGGGCTTCACCGGCTCTCCCATCTGGAAGTGGCTGTATTCCTTCCCCCAGACCACCGAGGAGATGGTCGAGAACGGCTACGACGAGATCGTGCGCCTGTGGTCCCCTATCCTGGATGAGTTCAAGGCCAACGGCATCAAGTTCGCCCTGGAGGTCCATCCCGGCGAGATCGCTTTCGACTACTACTCCACCGAGAAGCTGCTGAGGAAGTTTGCCGACCGCCCCGAGTTCGGCCTGAACTTCGACCCCAGCCACCTGCTGTGGCAGGGCGTGACGCCCCATCTGTTCCTGCGCGACTTTATGGACCGCGTGTACCACGTCCATATGAAGGATGCGGCGGTGACTCTGGATGGCCGCAGCGGTTTGCTGGGCTCCCACATCGATTTCGGAGACCTGCGCCGCGGCTGGAACTTCCGCTCCCTGGGTCATGGTGACGTGAACTTCGAGGAGATCATCCGCGTGCTGAACGCCGCCGGTTACGACGGTCCTCTGTCCGTGGAATGGGAGGACAGCGGTATGGACCGTATCGAGGGCGCTACCGAGGCGGCCGCTTTCGTGAAGAAGGTGGACTTCAAGAAGTCCGATGTGAAGTTTGACGACGCTATCGCCAACTGAAACGCGACAAGGAGGACAATATGGGTATTCAGATCCGTTACGGCATGGTCGGTGGCCACATGAACGCCTTTATCGGCGAGGTGCATCGCAAAGCCATCGCCTTTGACCCCCGCGCACAGCTGGTGGCGGGCTGCTTCTCCACCAATGCGGAGAAGAACCGTGAGACCGGCGAGACCTACTCCCTGGACATGAGCCGCGTGTACCCCAGCTATGAGGCCATGGCCGAGGCGGAGAGCAGGCGTCCCGACGGTATCGATTTCGTCAGCATCACGACTCCGAACAACACCCACTACGACGTGGCCAAGTGCTTCCTGCAGCACGGAATTCATGTGGTATGCGAAAAGCCTCTGTGCTTTACCGTGGAACAGGCGCAGGAGCTGGTGGCCCTGGCCAAGGAGAAAAACCTGGTTTTCGGCGTCACCTATACCTATTCCGGCTACACCATGATGAAGGTGGCCCGCGAGATGATCGCCGAGGGCAAGATCGGCAAGATCGCCGCCGTCAATGCGGAGTATGTCCAGGAGTGGCTCATCGATGAGCTGGGCGTCCCCGGCGAGGGCACCACTAAGCTGTCCGTCTGGCGCGCCGATCCGGCGGTGTCCGGTATCTCCAACTGTGTGGGTGACATCGGCACCCACATCGAGAACTCCGTCCACTACCTGACCGGCCTGAACATCAAGCGTCTGGCCGCCACCGTGAACCGCTACGGCAAGGAGCTGGACCTGAACGCCAATATGCTCGTCGAGTACGAAAACGGTGTCAACGGCGCGTACTGGTGCTCTCAGATCGCGGCGGGCAAGCTCAACGGCCTGACCATCCGCATCTACGGCAGCGAGGGCGCACTGGAGTGGGAGCAGCACTATCCTGATTATCTGAAGTACACCCCCAAGGGCAAGCCCACGGAGACCCTGTCCCGCGGTACCGGTTATATCACCGAGAAGGCCGGCGCGTACAGCCGCATCCCCTCCGGCCATCCCGAGGGACTGATCGTCGCCTTTGCCAACATCTACAAGAACATCATCAGCGCCATTCTGGCGGTGAAGGCGGGCGGTACGGCCAACGACGGCTCTTTCGACTATCCCACCGTCACCGACGGCCTCAACGGCGTGAAGTTCATTCACGCGGTCATCGACTCCGCAGCCAAGGACTCTGCTTGGGTGGAGCTGTAAGAACACGTTATAGGCGGACTTTGTCCGTATCTATAAAAAATTTTTAGGAGGAAACAACCATGAAGAAAGTACTGGCACTGATCCTTGCGCTGGTCATGGCCCTGTCTCTTGTCGCCTGCGGCGAGAAGAAGGACGATGACGCCAACAAGGACAACGATGCTGCCACGGGTAATCGCATCGCGATCCTGGTCCCCAATGCCGACCACGGCTGGACCGGCGCTGTGATGACCTATGCGCAGGAGAAGGCGCAGGAGCTGAATGACGCCGGCAAGTATGCCGCCACCGTCATCACCTCTTCCGACGCCGCCAACCAGATCCAGCAGGTGGAGGACCTGATCGAGAACAAGACCGCTGACTATGTGGTCATTCTGCCTCAGGACAACACCCTGGAGAACACCATGGCCAAGCTGGCCACCAGCGGCATCCCCTATGTGATGTTCGACCGTATCATCGACTCCGCTGCTTCCACTGCTGTTGCCTGCGTCAAGGGCGATAACAACGGCATCGGCGCCGAGACCGCCAAGCGCTTCATCGCCGACGGCATGAAGGCCGGCGACAAGGTCCTCATCATGCCCGGTGACAACTCTTCCGTTCCCACCATGCGTAACGACGGCTTCTTCAGCGTGCTGAAGGAAAATGGCTGGACCGAGGAGCAGATCGCTGCCATCCAGTCCACCGACTACACCGGCTGGAGCCGCAGCAAGGGCAAGGAGCTGTTCATCAACTGGCTGGATGCCAGCACTGTTGAGGACATCACCGCCACCAAGTGGATCTTCACCCACGACGATGAGATCGCCATGGGCATCCTGGAGGCGCTGAAGAGCTCCGAGATCGACGCCGAGAAGAAGGATGCCTTCCTGAACGCCGGTGTGCATCTGGGCACCTCCTCCGGTCTGAACGAGATCTACTCCGTGCTGAAGGGCATCCATCAGAAGGATTACACCGCTGAGGTTGCCAAGCTGGCCGATCTGTTCTCCGTTACTTACGATCCCGCGATGATCAAGGCTGCCGTGGATGACATGGTCACCCACATCGAGGGCGGTACCGTCACCCAGGATCACGTCATCGCCGTGTCCGTGGTGGATGCTACCAACGTCAACGACTTCCAGGGCTTCGGTGACGCTGTCTCCAAGTAAGTAAAGTCGTTTCCGAGGGCTTCGCGGGCGCTTCGGCGCCCGCGGGGCACCTCCCCCTTCGCAGAAGGGATCTTATCAAACAGCAAAGAGAGGCGTGCGGCATGGAATTGCTGAAAATGACCAATATCACCAAATCATTCTCCGGTGTGGAAGTGCTTTCGCACGTTGATTTTTCCGTGGAGCGCGGGGAAGTACACGCGCTGCTGGGAGAGAACGGCGCCGGTAAGTCCACATTGATGAACATCCTGGCGGGTGTGCATCAGCGGGATGAGGGCGAGATCGAGTTTGACGGAGAGCAAATGCACGACATTTCCGTCAAGCGGACAGAACAGGCAGGTATCGCCTTTGTACACCAGGAGTTGAACCTGTTTAACGATCTGAAGGTGTACGAGAACATTTTTCTTCGCAAGGAACTGCTGACCAAGCTGGGCACGCTGGATAAGCGGGCCATGCTGGAGCAGACGCGTCAGCTGATGAACGACCTGGGCGTGGATATCGACCCCAACGCCCTGGTAGACGAGCTGGAGACCAGCAAAAAGCAGCTGCTGGAGATCGCAAAGGCACTTCACGCCAATGCGAAGCTCTTTATTCTGGACGAGCCGACCACCGCGCTGAACAACGCGGAGATCGAGCACCTGTTCAGTATCGTGCGGCGATTGAAGGAGCAGGGTAAGTCCTTCATCTTCATCTCCCACAAAATGAACGAGATATTTACCATCGCGGACCGCTACACGGTCCTGCGGAATGGATGCTTTATTCAGTCCGGCAATATTGCCGACACCACGCCGGAGGCCGTCACCCGCCTGATGGTGGGCAGCAGCTACTCCGAGGCCTCGGTGTACCAGCCCCGCCAGCTGGGCGATGTGGCACTGAAGCTGGAGCACCTCAGCGGTGAAGGGTTCGAGAACGTGGACCTGGAGGTGTGTAAGGGCGAGATCGTCGGCCTGACGGGCCTGAAGGGCGCCGGCGTCAGCGAGATGATGCAGGCGATCTTCGGCGCGATTCCCATCCGTTCGGGCACGGTGTATGTCAACGGCGAGCCGCTGCGCCATGGCGGCATACATAACGCCATGTGCCACAGGATCGGCATGATCCCCGCAAACCGCAAGGAAAACTCCGTCATCCCGGATTTCACGCTGCTGGAGAACAACTACATCTCCGAACACACGCTTTCTGCCAATCACCAGCTGATCCGTGGGCGGAAAGAGGTGGCGCAGTACAACAGAATGCGGGATATGCTGAACATCAAGGCCAACAGCCATGACGACCTGATCCTGTCACTGTCCGGCGGCAACCAGCAGAAGGTGATCCTGGGCCGGTGGCTCACCACCGAGGCGGATATCCTTATCATGGATAACCCCACTCAGGGTATCGACGTGGGCGCCAAGGCGGAGATCTACAAGCTGATCCTGGAGCTGGCCGAGAAGGGCAAGACCATCTTGGTCAACACCCTGGAGATACCGGAGATACAGAAGATCGCGGATCGCTGTGTGGTGTTCTACCACGGGCATATCCAGACCATTCTGCCCCGTGAGGAGATCACGGAGGAGAGAGTCATGCTGTATGCGACCAATGTGATACACGCAACGGAGGGAGAGGTAAACGTATGAGTCAGAACACGGAACTGAAGGCCCAGGCCAAAAAACCGGGGCTGAACAAGAAGGGCATTGCCGCCTGGATCAATAATTACAGCTTTATCCTCATCGCACTGGCGATCTTCATCGCCTATCTGTTTATTAACCACGGCGCGACCACCTGGAGTGGCGTGATGAACATCCTGCGGCACTCCGCTGTGGTGGGCATCATGGCCTTCGGCATGGGCCTGGTCATCATCACCGGCGGCATCGACCTGTCCGTGGGCTCCATGCTGGCGCTGGTGGGCAGCTTCTCCGTGGTGGTGTTCAATGCCACGGACAGCGTGTTCCTCACATTGCTGTTCGCCCTGGTGGCCGGCGGCTTGTGCGGCCTGTTCAACGGTGTGCTCATCGGCCTGGTGAAAATGCCCGCGTTCATCGTGACGCTGGCAACCATGCTGATCTTCCGTTCGGTGGCTCAGTACTACCTGCGGACTACCGGATCCTCCATCTTCAATATGACCGGCACGTTGGACCACTATGCCAGCTTCTACGGCTTCGGCCAGCTGAAGATCGCCACTGTTCCCGTGGTGGGCATCGTGCTGCTGCTGGTCACGGTCATCATGGTGTTCATATCCACCTGCACCAAGTTCGGCAAGACCGTCTATGCCCTGGGCAGCAATGAACGCGCTGCCGCCCTGGCCGGTATCAACGTCAACCGCACCCGTGTGGCGGTCTATGTCATCACCGGCATACTCACCGGCCTGAGCGCTTTCCTGTGGCTGGCTATGAACGGCTCCGTCGACCCGGCTACCCTGGGTAAGAGCAACGAGATGTACGCCATCGCCGCGGTGGTCATCGGCGGTATCAGCATGAGCGGCGGCAAGGGCAAGCTTCTGGGCGTTCTGTTCGGCGCCATGAGCTATACCATTATCGACAAGATCATCGCCTCCCTGCAGGTGGACGCTCTGATCAACGATACCATCAAGGGCTCGATTTTGCTGGTGGCCGTTATCATCCAGCTGGTGGTGCCCATGATCCGTTCCCGCGTAAAAACGAAACATACTTCGGAGGTGTAATAACATGAAAAAGTACGCTGATGTGAGTAAGGTCGTCTACGATCCCAAGGGGACCGACCCCTTTACCTTCCGTTGGTATGACCCGGACGAGGTCATCGCCGGCAAGAAAATGCGTGAGCATCTGAAGTTCGCTTTGAGCTATTGGCATACCATCGACGCCGAGGGCGTGGATATGTTCGGCTCCGGTACCATGGATAAGTCCATGGGCCAGACGGACCCCATGGCCAAGTTCCGCGCCAAGGCGGACTTCGCCTTCGAGCTGATGGAAAAGCTGAACATCGACTACTACTGCTTCCATGACGTGGACATCGCCCCGGAGGGAGCTACCCTGGCCGAGAGCATCGCCAATTTCCGCGTGATGGTGGATTATCTGTACGAGCTGCAGAAGAAGACCGGCAAGAAGTGCCTGTGGGTCACCGCCAACAACTTCGGCGACAAGAAGTTCATGGCCGGTGCCGCCACCTCCTGCTGCGCCGATGTGTTTGCCGCTGCCGCCGCTAAAGTCCGGGCCTGCCTGGACGCCGCGGTGAAGCTGGGCGCCACCGGCTATGTATTCTGGGGCGGCCGCGAGGGCTATGACACCCTGCTGAACACCGACATGGGGCTGGAGCTGGACAACATGGCCCGCTTCCTGCGTATGGCCCGTGACTACGGCCGCAAGATCGGCTTTACCGGCGATTTCTATCTGGAGCCCAAGCCGAAGGAGCCCACCAAGCACCAGTACGACTTCGATGTGGCTACCTGCATGAACTTCCTGCGGAAGTACGACCTGACGGCGGATTTCAAGATGAACATCGAGGCCAACCACGCCACCCTGGCGGGCCATACCTTCGAGCATGAGCTGCGTACCGCTATCGTCAACGGCAGCTTTGGCTCCATCGACGCCAACGAGGGCGACTATCTGCTGGGATGGGATACCGACCAGTTCCCCGCCAACGTATACAGCGCCACCTACTGCATGATGGAGGTCCTCCGCGCCGGCGGCTTTACCAACGGCGGCCTGAACTTTGACGCCAAGGCCCGCCGTCAGTCCAACACCTTCGAGGATATCCTGCTGGCCTATATCTCCGGTATGGACACCTTCGCTCTGGGCCTCCGCAAGGCGCTGGAGCTAAAAGCGGATGGCCGTCTGGACCAGTTCGTCAAGGAGCGCTACAGCAGCTATGACAGCGGCGTGGGCAAGAAGATCGTGGATGGTGAGATGACCCTGGAGTCTCTGGCGGATTACGCCGAGGGCCTCAAGAGCTTCGATGTGCCCAGCGGCCGTCAGGAGTATCTGGAATCTGTGGTCAACCGGGTGCTGTTCCACTGAGAAATGACATATTGCGGGCCGCCCGGAAGGGCGGCCCTGCCTAAAGGAGGCGCAAGGCTATGAAGGAATATTTGCTGGGTATCGACCTGGGCACCTCCGGCACCAAGACGGTGCTGTTCCGCAGTGACGGTACGGCCATGGCCGCCCACACGGTGGAATACCCCCTCTACCAGCCCCAGAACGGCTGGGCCGAGCAGGAGCCGTCCGACTGGTGGCGTGCTGTGCAGGAGACGGTGCAGGCCGTGCTGCACAAAAGCGGTGTGGCCTCCGCCGATGTTGCCGGTGTAGGCATCTCCGGGCAGATGCACGGTCTGGTGATGCTGGACGAGAGGGGAGAGGTGCTGCACCGCAGCATCCTGTGGTGCGATGGCCGCACCGGCGAGGAGTGCCGCGAGATCACCGAGACTGTGGGCGCGGAGAAGCTCATCGCCATCACCGCGAACCCCGCCCTGGCAGGCTTCACCGCCGGGAAGATCCTGTGGGTGCGGAAGCATCTGCCGGAGGTCTACAAGGCCTGCCGTCATATCCTGCTGCCCAAGGATTACATTCGCTACTGCCTCACCGGCCAGTTTGCCACCGAGGTATCCGACGCCTCCGGCATGAACCTGCTGGACGTGCCCCGGCGGCAGTGGTCCGACGAGATACTGAACAAGCTGGACATCGACCCGGCGCTGCTGGGCCGGATGTACGAGTCTGTGGACGTGACCGGAACGGTGACGGCGGAAGCCGCCGCCCTGACCGGCCTGTCCGAGGGTACGCCCGTGGTGGGCGGCGCGGGCGACAACGCCGCCGCGGCTGTGGGCACCGGTACTGTCCGCTACGGAAAGGCCTTTACGACGCTGGGCACCTCCGGCGTGGTCTTTGCCCATGCGGACAGCGTTTCCATCGACCCGGCGGGCCGCGTACACACCTTCTGCTCCGCCGTTCCCGGCAAGTGGGCGGTAATGAGCTGCACGCTGGCGGCGGGTCAGTCCCTGCGTTGGCTGCGGGATACCTGCTGTGCCGGCGAGGTGGCCGAGGCTGCCCGACAGGGCGTGGACCCCTACGAGCTGATGACGGCCCTGGCCGAGAAAACCCCCATCGGCGCCGACGGCCTGTTGTTCCTGCCCTATCTGATGGGCGAGCGATCCCCGCTGTTGGACGAGAAGGCCCGGGGCGCGTTTATCGGCCTGTCCGGCGGCCATGGCCGCGGCCACCTGATCCGCGCTGTGCTGGAGGGCGTTACCTACTCCCAGCGTCAGTGCGTGGATGTGCTCCGGGGCATGAATGTGCCTACGGAGGAAATGATGGCCTGCGGCGGCGGCGCGCGGAGCGCATTCTGGCGTCAAATGCTGGCCGATGTGTACGGCTGCCCCATCCAGACCGCCAAGGCGGCGCTGGAGGGCCCGGCGCTGGGCGTGGCTATTCTGGCCGGTGTTGGCACCGGTGTGTATCCCTCCGTGGAGAGCGCCTGCGATGCCATCGTCAAGCCGGATACCGTTCTGTACCCCGATGCGGAATGTGGCCGCGCCTATGAGCCCTACTACCAGCTCTATCTGCGGCAATATCCCGCGCTGCGGGAGACCTTCCATGCCCTGGCCGCCATGAGGAGCCGGGCATGAGCGGCGCAAAGCGTACCCTGCTGCTGCTGGCGGCCCTGTGCTTCGCCCTGTTTCTGCTGTACGGCGTCTATTTCAACGCCTTTGGCGCCAACGCCGAGTCTATGATGGCCTTTTTCGGCATCACCGAAAGCCGCCAGGGCTTCGTGATGACCATTCAGTCCCTGGGTGGCATCGTGATGACGGTGCTGCTGGGGCTGTTCGGCGAACGGCTCCACAAGCTGTACGGCCTGCTGGCCGGCGCGGTGCTGGTGGGCGTGGCCGGTGTGACCATTGGCACCATGCCCCTGTACGGCAATGACAGCTACGGGCTGCTGCTGGTGTTTGCGCTGATCGGCGGTGTGGGCTATATCACGATCGACCTACTGATGAACGGCGTCATCGCCGACGTGTTTCCCGAGAAGAAGAGCACGCTGCTGCCCATCGTTCACGGCTTCTACGGTCTGGGCGCCATGCTGGCGCCCCTGCTGGTGACATGGCTTACCGACAGCGGCCGCCCCGCCACCTTTGCCGTACCGTATCTGGTGCTGGGCGCGGCGGCGCTGGTGTTGGGCGCGGTATTCTGGGCGGTGTCCCGCCGCGCCACGCCCCACACGCCCTACGCCGATATGACGGCCCTGCGGGACAGGTCCGTGGCCAACCCGGCGGAGATCTTTCGTGACAAGCGCGCATGGCTCTATCTGCTGTGCTGTTTCCTGTATCTGTGCTTCCAGAATGGCATCGCCGTCTGGCTGCCCAACTACTACAAGACCGTGCACCACATGGCAGGCGGCGCGGCCAACGCCATGCTCACCCTGTTTTTCCTGGGCGCACTGGTGGTCCGTATGCTCTCGCCGCTGGTGTATAAGCGTATGCCGGTGCGGACGTTCTATCTGCTCACCTGCTTTTTATCGGCCGGCGTGTTTGCGGTTTTGCTGCTGACGCCGTCTTTGGCCGTCCAGCGGGTGCTTTTGGTGCTGCTGGGCCTGCTGCAGGGCGCGGAGGTCCCGGCCCTGGTGATCCTTTGCTGCGAGACGTTCCCCACTCGGACGGCTTCGGCCTCATCCATCATCGTGCTGGGCGTATCTCTGTCAGCGCTGATCGCGCCCACGGTGCTTGGGCGGCTCATCGAGCAGGTAGGCTACGGCATCCCCCTGTGGGGCCTGACGGCCTGCCTGCCGCTGTCGGCGGCGGTGCTGCTGGCCATACGCCGTGACGCGCCGGCGCGGGCATGACCTTGCTTTTTTCCCCGGGCAGCGGGCAAGAAACTTCTTCATGGGCGCTACTCCCGCCCACCAAACCTTCCTTATAAAAAACTTCCTTCCTTTATCTCGCTGCCTTTGCTTTAGGCCGTCGGAGGTGTCGCTGACACCTCCGGCGGTCTGCGTATTTTTACGGCTGTGCGTGGCGTGTTTGTCATTTTTCTTGCGGAACACACTGTGTTCCATGACATTTTTGGCGGTTTTGTTTCGGCAAAGTCTTACTTTTTTCCTGTGCTGTGCTATCTTACAGGCAGCAGTTAGTTTTGGTTAACCGCTGTACAATATAAAAGGATAAAGGAGTGGTCTGACATGAAAAAATTTGCCATGTTTGCCGCCGGTGTGCTGTTCGGCACCGCCGGCATTAAGGTCCTGGGCAGCAAGGACACCAAGAAAGCATAGGGGCACTTTTTTCACGCATTTTTATAGCCGCAGTCACAGTACGGTCCGCCGGAGGCCAGGGTATACGTCCGCACAAAGCTTGTCGCGCCGCCGGTCTCACTCATGGTATAGTCCGGATGACACAGAGCCAGCGTCAGGTCGTACGATCCCAGTTCTTGCATCAGTGTGCAGATACCGCACCGGGTAAACCGCCCTTCATAGCCGCTGCCGCCCGGGTATTCGTAAAAGTCCGTCAGCCGTTCCACGTCCGGCCGATCTGGCGTGGACAGGACGAGTGCGCCAAGCAGGGCACAGTTGACGATATTCATCTTAAAGCGGTCCGCTGTCAGCTGCCGCCGAGCAGATACCCAAGGACGCACGGGGCCGTTTCATCACCGGAGATACTGCTTTAAAGTATCTCTCCGTTTTGCATGTGGAATGCGAAATACAAAAAGCCGCACGGGAACACCGTACGGCTGGCTTTGCAGGCACAAGGCCTACCGTTATCCAATAATACCCTATTTCGACTGCATTTTCAATCTGAACATCTTAAGGCGTTTTTTGCCCCCAAATTCCGTGTGGTTGTCTCAGTTTTGCCTGTGTGGGTCAGGTTGTGGGTCAAATGAGAAAACGGCGGCAAATTGAACTTGCCGCCACATTACTGTTTTCGCACTTTGACCCATATTTTTCAGCAACTTATGCGGTCAACGCAAAATAAAAAAACTGAGCTTTTAACGCAGAAAAACCGCCTAAAAAGGCGGCTTTTCAAAGTTATTTTGGTCGGAGTGCGGGGACTCGAACCCCGGGCCTCCTGCTCCCAAACTTATTGAAAATACTTTTTCTGCTCATTTATAGCGGTTTTCAGCCGTTTCCTATTTGTTTTACTTACTCTTTGACGCTCTTAATTCCACTGTTTCCAGGTACTCCAACGCCGTATGTGGTAATCTATGTGGTCAAAAACGCTTCCCGCCCAATTCTCGGTGAACATTCACCGGTGCCGGACGGGAAGCGTTTTGCATTTTAGACTGTCTGCATTGTAACTCTGAGGCGGGTGTTATGCAAGTGGTTTCTGCGGGGGTGGCAGCTCAAAGGTTGAGCCGCTATAGACAAAGAATAGCATCACGCCTTCGCTCTCTAAAAGCGAAACTCACTTTCCCTCAACAACTATCGCATTCCCGTAATTTGAGGGGCATTTTAAGGGAAAGTATATTGAAATACGAGAACGTACTTATTCATGAGCGTCGCTTTTTACACTGCCTTATCCGAAGAAATACTGTTTCATATCTGAGACACCGCCATCCTTATCACAGAACCATTCATAATCAGAAAGACAGTTATAGCAGTGGGCAATTACATCAAAACCGCCGGGTGAATGCTGGTTATCGGTAATGCTCATGACCTCCAAGGGATTCCCGCAGGCTGGGCACAGTCTGATTTTTCTTGCCTTACGAGTGGCACGCTCCTCCTGCTCTGTCTCAAGTGCGCCTAAAAGACTCTGCCAAAGATTCGGATTAAGTTCATGCTCTGCATAGTCTTCAAGATGTCGCCTGATATCATCGGCAGCCAGTACGAGAAACTTATCATCCAGGAGCCGAAGGTGGCGCTTAATATAACCGGAAACCACCACGGGCATACAAGTATTCCTGCCCATCGCATACCGCATTGCCGACAACAGGATTAAGCGAAAATCAGAATCGCAGATTGGAGCGAGCAGATTCTGAGGGAACAGCAGAAACTCCTTGCCATTATTCATGCATACGCGTAGTGGCCGCTGTTCTTCCGTTACCAGATTCAGTAGACTGTTAGCTTGATTCTTCAATTCATCGATGGTGATCGATTCGCAGTTCTGAAATGAGTTTACTTCATAATTCATCATTTGACCTCCAATCAATTTGACCTCGTTATGAGGTGTTGGCATTGTAGCTCTGACTGTCTGGAGGTTCAACCGTTTCTTTCGCACTTGAAAAGAAATTGAATAGAGTCGGAATTCGTGCGGATTTATCATTTTCTTGCTTTTCCTGCCCAAATGTGCTATCATTATAAACAACGCTGTCAAGTGTTGGAATAGGCCTTGGCAGTATGGCTGCAATAGACCGAATGCTCTGCCAAATGGCAGAGCATTTTTTGTATATCGGTACGGAGGAGATATTTATGTCTGTGAGTTATAAAAAACTCTGGAAGTTGCTTATCGATAAGGATATGAAGAAAAAAGATCTATGTGAAAAGGCGGGTATCAGCCCAGCATCGGTTACCAAGATGGGACGGAATGGACATGTCACTACAGAGATACTCGTGAAGGTTTGTGCGGCGCTGGATTGCCGGATAGAGGATATTGTGGAGATCGTGCCGGATAAAAACGACTAATTAGATTCATCCTCATTTTTTGAACGAATTTCAAATGACTATAAACTCTTTGTAAGCATGCGATATATGGGAGGAAAACACTATGGATGGAAATACAAGTAATATCGGCTTTGAAAAACAGATCTGGGATGCAGCTTGCGTCTTGCGCGGAAATATCGACGCATCCGAATATAAGTCGGTCGTTCTCGGACTGATTTTTCTGAAATACATTTCGGATCGCTTCGAGGCAAAGTACAAGGAACTGGTTGAAGAAGGCGATGGATTTGAAG